>Ga0308025_1000340_pt1 | contig 25095 bp, 16 predicted proteins | sample Neamet422_FD_201298 | JGI IMG/M metagenome (GOLD analysis project Ga0308025, IMG submission 201298) | Marine microbial communities from water near the shore, Antarctic Ocean - #422 | ecosystem: Environmental > Aquatic > Marine > Unclassified | place: Southern Ocean | collected 2014-10-03
TACGTATTGGATTACTCATTTGACTCACTCGATGCTTTGAAGCAATTCGCCGACCGGCCATCCCATTATCAATGCACCGACGCGGGCGCCGTGTCATTCGCGTCGCAGTGCGACGAAACTCTCGAAGCGGAGGATGAATCTGGCGTTCGCCAAAACCCCTCAGAAAAGGTTCACTCGTAGAGAATCTCGCCCTTAGCATCGAGTAATTCCACGGTTAGACCTGCTGCTCGGCCTTGGATGATGATTTCTTCATGCAGAGTATCAGAGAAATCGTCAAGGGCGCCAAGAGCAGTAATTCCCGCTACATCGGTTAATTGATCGATGAGATGGTTAAGGACACAGGAGACCCCGTAGGCTTGGCCTGCGCGGAATGCGTGGTCGACACCGCCGATTTCAGGGTCCTCGGCCTTCATCCGAAGCATCACTTGCTGAGAATAGGCAACGAGAGCGCCATAAATCGATTCGATGATTTGAGCGGCTTCAATATCCCCTAACAACAATTGCGACTGTGCAAGAGCTGCACGCACGGCTTTACCATAGGTTGCGTGCGCGGCAATCGTGTCGCTTGTTTCGGTTTGCATGGCTTGGTCGATGAGTTGCTTCCAGTCTTCCATGGGCAAGCCACAGCACACCGGCTCCTTGAAGGTTAAGGCGAATCGGTTTGATTCTCGAAGTCAAATTTTGAAATCTGTGCCTTCGCCTTCGACGATTCCTGCTTGACGAACTGTTCCATCGGCTGCGACGAATTCGCCAGCCTTTGTTTGCTTGTCATAGAGGTTTACCACTTCTTTGCGGTCAACCATGCCACCCTCGCCTAAAGAGACGGTGAGTGAAAGAACAATGGCATCCAAGGTCTGCAATGCCCAATCTCGATGGCTTGAATCGATGTTGTGATCCGAATATCGTGCTTCTTCGAAGACCGAAAGGAATCCATCAAGTTGGTCTGAAGGGACCATGATGAATGCGGTACGAACTGCTGTTTCAAACTCACGGGTAGTTTCGTAAACTTTCTTCATGAAACCATAGCGCTTGAAGTGCTTGACCAGATTCTTGTAACAATCGAAAATTGCTGCAATGTATTCGTTGCTGGCTTCGAGTTGCATCATCGTGTCGGTCAAAATACCCTTGAGTGCTTGCACCTGTCGACGGGCTTGAGCTCGTTGATAGTAAATCGCTCCTGCAATCAAGAGCGCCATTGCAATCAGTATGAATGACATGGTCTTCGCTGGGGTAAAGAACCCAATATCGGCTCCAACCGTAGTTGCCTTCATCCAAGTGACTTCGTGAGTTACATTGTCGAGAGACTCCTCAAAGTATGTTGAACCAGGATAGTACGCTATGATTCGCCATTGGCCTGAACATGCTACACCGTCACACGTTTGACCGCCGAATTGCCATTCGAAGTCTGCAATACCTTGCTCATTTGTTCGGGATTTATTGGTTCCTTCAACGACCCACTCATTGAGTTCATCAGACCAATATTGGCGGACGAACCAAATCTCTTCATTTTCAACGGCAAGGTCGAGGCGGTCGCGCAAAAGGGCAATTGAACCTATGACTGCTTCGTCATTATCTAATCCATTCTCGCCTGTGTGGCTCCAAGTTTGCTTAACTTGCAAGTCGATTCGGGAACGAACCAAGACAAGTTGGTCGATATGAGATCCGTTCAAGACATTCGAAGAATCTTTATCGCAACCGCCGGGGACGTTGAGGTCGGGTTCAAAGGCGACACGTAAAGTACGGAAACCTTCCAACTTACCGCCAGTCGTTTCCACTCCCCGTAGGGTTGGATTTTGACTTGGGTCGCCGCTGAACCACTCTACTGTCCCGTCGATTTCGCTGGTGCGAATTGTCGAAATTGGGCGGGTATTTTGTTCAGGGTCGAGATAGATGTTCAAACACTTTCCACCGACATATTGACCGTTGGATTGCATTAATTTTGCATCGATGTGGAACGATTCTTTGAGATAAAGAACTGGATATTCAGTTGTATTCGGTGCAGTCCAAGTCTCAACGCTTGCCTTGAATGGTCCAACTTCGTCCAAAGCCAATGTTGAATTCGAAAAGACATCGAATTCTGTTTCATAGGTATCGTTTTGGTATCGATAAGCATCGTTATTGTCGTAAGAGGAGTAGGTCACTATGACCTTTGCTTTTCCTGCAGAAACATCGGAAAGTGGACATTCAATGGAGAAGTATCCATCGAGGTCAGTTATTCCAGAGGCGCATGATGTCGGACTCGATTGGCTGTTCACCATCTCATAGTTGACACGGACCTTACGGTTGGTCAAATTGGTGCCCAGTTCATCTTGTAATTGTCCAGTGATAATCATTGGCTTTGGAATCACTTCACCCGTAATTGGGCTTACTTCGCTGGTATAGACGATTTGGTCATCGACCGTCAATGCAGTTCGGCCGATGAAGGAAAATCCATTCGCATTGTTGGTCATCTTCAATCTGAAGTGGTCGTTTCCTGATATGCCGAGGCAAGAATCCCAAGAGCCTTGAATTCCAAGAGCAACAGGGTCAAGTTCCGCGCAACCTTCATTTGGCAATGTTTCTTCAAATCGAAGAATAACATTTACCGGACCGAATCCATCCGGGAGGAAAGATTCAGGATCATTTTGGAGGGCTGTAGCGTCCAATGGGGCGATATCTGCTTTGAGACATCCTACTTCACCGTTAAATATTCCACTGGTTTCGTAGCGATCAAGTATTCCATCTTGGTTAATATCTCGGTCGGCAATACCGTCGCCGTTTGCGTCGTAATAACACATATGCGCTTTGTCGGGTTGTATATCTGGCAGAGTAATTGTTCCTGCAGAAGGTCGAACCGTGGCAATGATTTGGCGATGTGTTACACCATTGAAATCAACACCTTCGAAGATAACATCGACTAATCCGCCGTTTGGTGCTGATGCACCATCCAATGCGGCTCCTCCGCCATCTCGTATCGATGTTGTATTATCGTCGGTCACCTGGGCAGTAAAGTCCCATAAATCGCCAGAATTTCTAATATTTGGTTCTGTAGACACGATGGAAATATAGGTTCGTGAAACGACCCACACTTGTTGAACCATGGCGTTACCCTTGAGCAATGGAGTGCCAGCGAATTCGAATTGCAAACTGAAGTCACCCAATGAATCTGCAGCAGAGATATTGAATGGTATTTCGAAGAATCCGTTATCATCGGTATAATTGACTCCAGTGCGACCATCTGCTGACCATGTATAATTGACGGGTACATTCCGAACTGGTTGGTCTGAATTGTCAACTAATTTCGCTTGAATCGTGGTACTCGTATTTCGATAAAGTCGAGGTACTGAAGTAGTTTTGAATTCTGTTGTCCCAACCACTGTAGCATTGATGTAAGCACCTGTTTGCGCAAGAGTTGAACTGTTTCCAGTGAAATAATATCCTGAGTTCGTGAAATCGACTCGCATTGCATAGGTTCCTGCACTGTATTGACTCAACCAAGACCAGTTGTATTCAAACTCTGCATCACAGGTTGGGCAAGCCTTGGTTGGGCGAGCCGTAAATGCTGTCTCGGGTTGATTGGCCGAAAATTGGCCATTGCCATCGATATCGACTTGGAGGGCAATATAGTCCGCATCCCAAGGTACGTTGGTTCGGTTTGTAACAGAACCTGTTACCTTCAGCGAGTCACCCGTATTCATTTGTGGAACTATTTCACACCGGACTGCACTGTCAGGGTCAGTAGGGTCTACTGCGCCGCATGGTGGTAAATCGCTGTCTCCACCGTTCACCAAATTGATGAACCAATGAGTAGAGTTCGTTGAAATGAAATTACGTAATTGAATTTCTCCATCGATAAGTGTCAATGGGTCTCCATTCCAGTTCTTTGCTTGAATGTGTAATTTCTTGTAATCATTGAAATCTAATCCAGCGCCAGTAAGTGCTTCTGAGTGGAATAATGTTGCCCAATTACCATAGGTACCATCGCCATTATTGATTGAAGAATTATACCAATATACTGGATTGACTCCATCAACAATCATCTGTGCTTCGATGTTCATGCGATGCATGACACGGATTGCTTGGGGTTCGGTGCTATCGCCATGGAGGTAAGGGAATGGCCACTCAGCGGTTAAATCTGGTTGCGCATTTACAGTCACTTCGTAATCGCCTGCAGGGAGGCTTGTATTTGTATAATCATACGAAATAATTGCGCCGTTTCCATCGAGAAGAGGTTTGAGTTCTTTGGATTGTTGATCCCAAGCAACTTCTTCATAACCGCCAGGGATTTGTCCAACTCCATTGTCTCGGGTTGAATTCCATTGAATTTGCTTCCACAAGCCATTGATACCGATATCTTGGACGAAAGTAACTGAAACTACTCCATTACTTCCTGCCCGGTAACCGTTTCCACCAAGTCCTGAGAAGTTTGTTGGATGGGTGTAGTTGCCAAAGATTCCTCCACGAACAGAGAAGGTGAATGGAACATTTGGTACTAAATTGTTGAAGATGCCACGCTGTAAGTCGGCGGTATAATAGGACCACATGTCGATCCAGAATGGTTGTTCATCACTTCGGAAATAACTGTCTAAGTAAATGTCAGCTGTGAGATTTGCTTCAGCACCCAAATAATAAGACTGGGATTCATTGCCATTGAACGCAAACATCTCGGTTACAACCGCATAGACTCTGTAGGTTGTGTTGTCGCCTACTGTCAAATCCTCTGGATAGAGGAACTGCCCAACTGTGAAATTGCCGACTACAGTGGTCAAGACATTGATGGTCTCGATGGCGGTTGTTCCATTGTCAGCCCATTCAATATGAACTTGGACAGGGAGGCCAACTGCCGGCTCCAAAACGCCAGATATTGGATTCACCCAATCGACGTGCCCACTGAATATAGAAGGCGATTGAGCGTCAATCCACAAAGTATCTGGGAGGTTGAGGGAGATGAACGTTGGTGCCTTATCGTCTTCATCGAGCACGCAATCGTTGTCATGGTCCCAGTCACTTGATTCGCCTCCACCGTAGCAAAAGAATCCTGTTTCACCTTCTTCAAGATGGTCGAAATCGGCATCTATGAGGGTGTCGTTATCATCATCGTTGTCGATTGCATCGGGACCTGTTCCTGCGTCCAACGGATTAGCGAGAGCTTCTCCATTTCCGAAATCATCGTGGTCCCAAGGATTTGTTGAATTTCCGCCAAAGCGTGTAGGCCAAAGTATGACTTCATCTTCATCGAGCATACCATCTTCATCGTCATCAGTGTCAATATCGTCGCGTTCTCCATCATTATCGTGGTCGAAAGCAGCGAGGAGGCTTATTGCTAACTCAACGGTATTGTTGAGGCCGTCTGCATCCCAATCGTCATCTGCCCAATCAACGATTCCGTCGTTATCATTGTCGAATGGTGATTGTTCTTCGCCCCAGAAACAGTTTGGTAATGTTTCTTGAGTCGTATCGAGGATTCCATTGTTATCGTCATCTGGATCTTCCGCATCTGGAACTGCATCGTTATCGTTGTCAACGTCATAGAGGGTCGGTTGAATCAAACCTTGTGAAAGGATGCCTCGGTCCCAAACAGCTTGGAAATAACCGTCTTGATCAACATCTGCATCATTTCCATCATCATCATTATCGACACAATTTGTTCCTTTGAAGAAATTGGTGTTTTCTTGATTCGCATCATTGTCAAGGTCATCATCGGTATCGATTTCAAAGAAATCCCAAATACCATCGTTGTCATCGTCAACGTCATACCAATCGTACACTGAATCGTAATCGTCATCAAGGTCAATCGTCGCATTGGTGAAATCACCATCGATGTCACCATCAACAGAGTTATTGATCAAATCAGCACCGAGTTCATCGGGGAAATCAGCGATTATTCCGTTGTCTGAGGTCCATTGCCAAATACCTGTAGCCAATCCAACCCAAGTTACGAAAGCGTCACGGTTGTTGAGCATTTGAAAATGAGTAATTCCTGATTCAATCGTGCCGTCTCCACCGAAATCGTAGTGGTAGCATCCGCCTTGGGCTCCAGGAGTACAACTCCAGTTGCCACTAGGCCCACCGACAGTTGCGCCTTGGTCGATGAAGGCATCGGGACGAATTGAATACGGAGAGCCGAATTGGGCGTTTACACCGTTGAGTGGCATGTGGTAAGAAAAGGCATAGTTGTATCCGCAGACATAACCGGAACCGGCGTTTCCTGCAGACCAACCGCATTGAGACATGTTGAATGAACCGCCCATTTTGAGATCATCGGTATCGAGTAAACCGTCGTTACCTTCGTCTTGGTCCCACCAATCAGGCAATCCATCGCCATCTTGGTCGATATCTAATCCGTTGGAAAGAGAGTCGCCATCTGTATCGATGTCCCAGTCATTGCCACCGTTGTAAGGTGACCAACGAGCAAACAGGAACCAATAGTATTCAGGCACTGTTCCGGGTGTAACCGGAGTGGTTGTTGCGTCATAGCCATTGTAATCAAGTACGACATCGGCGAAAGGATTGTGCCAGAAAACGAGGTTCCAATGGTCGGTTGCATTATTTGTATAAGGGGTGCTGTCTTGGCTGCCATCGAGATTTCCACCATCGGCAACAGGGTAGTAAGGGCTTCCGAAATTATCATTTGCATCGTAATCAACAAGGCCGCAATTACCGTCATCTGGGTCATAGAAATCAGAAATACCATCGTTGTCATCATCCCAATCGATATCGTTTTCAAGGCCGTCTCCATCGATATCGGAGTCGACTGAGTTTGGTCCGTCATCTCGGTAAAGTGCACCGTTGATGGCGTGAAGGTCTGCGTCATTGTCAAAGTCACAATCCCAATCGATATCGAGTGCGTCGATAATTCCGTCATTGTCATCATCTACGTCGTTCCAATTATTGATGCCATCGCCATCCCAATCGTTAAATTGAGAAAATGAGGCTCGTCGCGTACTACAGCGTGAATCTGGATTCGTTGGATTTGGATTTATTGTTGTCGGGCAATTCCATCCTGCGACATCTGATGATTTGTCAAGCGGGAATGAATCATTTTCATTCGTGATTTGGTCGTCGTCAGAGTCATATTCGAAATTGTTCGCATCTCCGCTAACGGAGATATCGCCGGCGTTATCTGGAGTAGGTGTGCCACCCATATCCGTGTCCAACCAGTCGTAAATAGCGTTGTAATTTTGATCGAATGGGCGCAACCGGTCATCGTCTAAATCTTGGTCATAATCCATTTCACAATCAATTCCTGCAATGCCGTCTGTGTCCCCACCAGGTGTTTGGTAAGGCGAGGAGTTGGCTCGAGTATAATCATTCAACATGTCACCGTTAACATCAATGTTGATGCATGTATCTGCTATTCCATCGTTGTCGTCATCGGGATCCGACATGTCGAGGATTCCATCATTGTCGTCATCGGTATCGGAACTATCTGGAGTTCCGTCGTTATCGTTATCGGGGTCGATGAAGTTTGGAATGCCATCACCGTCAAGGTCGCCATCGACAATGGTGGTAAATGCTGGAACGCCATTTGGAGCTGCCGATGTGACAGAAGGCGCATTTACTGCGTTAACGCGGTTCAATTCCCAAGTAAGGTAATTGATACCACCGGAATAAGTACGGTATGAGTTGAAATCCCAGTTAATCGGTGTATCGTAAAGATTGCCCGCTTGGGCGTGTGTAAGTGTCATAGATGCGTTATAGGGGTGCGCGTCGGTGATATCGTCAACGCCGTCACCATCGTCGTCATCGTCAAAATAATCTTGGATCCCGTCGCTGTCGAGATCACATGGCCATTTGAATTGGTCGATGCGACCATCGTTGTCATCATCTTCATCGTAACTTCCGGCTCCAGAACCATCCGAGTCTTCGTCGGTGACGCCATCGTTGTCGTGGTCCATTGGGTTTTGGTCAGCGAGGTAGTATGGTCCAACTGCTTGGCCAGTCCATGGGTGGATGACACTTGGGTCGAGTCGGCGGTCGGTGCTGACATTCCGTGGATCCAGGTCGAGTGCCTCAAGGGCTTCAATATCAAGCGGCCCTTCGAGAATGCCGTCATTGTCGTCATCCCAATCCTCTGCATCGAGGATTCCGTCATTATCGTGGTCAAATGGGTCAGTCCCATAACATCCATCGAATCGTTCAAGAAGATCGTATATTCCGTCGTTGTCATCGTCTAAATCGTAAAGGTCGCTAACACCATCATTGTCGTGATCTTCTTTATTGGATTCTTCAAGGAGAGTGGAATAGTATGGCATGAGAGCAGCAATTGCCGATTCGTCTGAAATGATTCCAGAAGCAATTCCAGGGTCTGACCACATGATATCAGAAAGGACTGGGTGGTCTTCTAGTTGCCATGTATCTTGGCCACCATTCCACGAGCCTTGCCCGCCTTGTACTGTAGATTGCCCTGATGTTAGGGTGATTTTTTCACCATCGTTGAAAAGAAAAGTTGGTGTTGTTTCTTCTTCACTCAAATCTTGAACAATGCCAAGCATTGTGCTGGTCAACATCAAAATGATGATTGTCATTGACATTGTGAGCTTTTGACGTTGGCTGATCGTTTCTAAATGTGTTTTGGAGAGCATGTCGTCACCTTGGAATCATTTCGCCACCGACATTCCCTATTTGAAGGCCATGGCGCGGTTGCGTGTTTTGGTATCACAGAAGTCGTTGCGTATCATTGCCACTTCAATTGAAATGTCGGAGTAAGAGTGCTCGGCAAAATTGAGATGCCGGCGATATTCAGAGATTCTTGAAGTGGAAGGGTTACATTTGTTGAAATGTTCCTTGTTCAACTGAAGAAAAAAGAGATAAAGAAGTAAGAATGGAGTGAATTGGAATGAAAAGAAGAAGAAATAAAAAGAGGGATTTCTAAGGGGCGAACCCCTTAGAAATCCGGCGCCCCGATACCAAAGCATCGGTGATTATCTTACGATAGTTTTGTCACTAAATTCAAGCTTCGAGTTCGTCGAGAATGCCGTCGTCATCGTCGTCATCATCTTCGTGGTCGTCTAAACCGTCATTGTCGTGGTCAAATTGACCGGTCAGTGAGTTTCCGTCGTTGGCTTCGAACCAGTCAGATAGACCGTCGTTGTCGTCGTCAGTGTCAGAAAGATCCCAAATTCCATCATTGTCATGGTCGTAGCGGTAGGTTCCAGAGATTCCACCAATTTCGTCAACGTCGAGAATATCGTCGTTGTCATCATCAGTATCTACTCCATCATCGGAACCATCGTTGTCGTGGTCGCGGGAGCGGTCTTCACCAGCATCCTTTTGTCCATTCATGTTGACATCTTCCCAATCGTTGTAGTTGTCAATTCCATCGTTATCGATGTCGAGGTCAACGGAATCAGTGATTCCGTCGTTGTCGTGGTCGTAGATGTTGGTGTTTGGATCGCCGTCTTGAGTTTCCTCAGTGTCGTCAATTCCATCGCCGTCATCATCACTGTCAAGAGCATCGTCAATTCCGTCGTTGTCGTGGTCGTTTGGATTGTCATCGACGTCGTTAGGGATTCCATCGTTGTCGTTGTCGTTATCGATGTTGTCTGGAATGCCGTCACCGTCGTTGTCGGCAGGACCTTGGTTTTGGGTTTGCTGTTGTTGTTGTTGGTCGGTCTGTTGACCCTGTTGGCCTTCTTGACCGTTTTGGGTTTGACCTTGTTGTTGTTGGCTCTGACCGTTTTGGTTTTCGCCGTTTTGGTTTTGACCTTCTTGCTGGCCTTGTTGACCACCTTGTTCGCCACCTTGTTGTTGCTGACCTTGTCCATTGTCTTGCTGTTCACCTTGTTGACCTTGCTGGCCTTGTTGACCTTGCTGGCCTTGTTGACCTTGCTGGCCTTGTTGACCTTGCTGGCCTTGTTGACCTTGCTGGCCTTGTTGACCTTGTTGACCTTGTTGACCTTGTTGGCCTTGTTGTCCCTGTTGACCTTGTTGTCCCTGGCCTTGTCCTTGTCCTTGTCCTTGACCTTGTCCTTGACCTTGTCCTTGACCTTGTCCTTGACCTTGACCTTGTCCTTGGCCTTGTCCTTGTCCTTGCCCTTGTCCTTGTCCTTGTCCTTGCCCTTGTCCTTGACCTTGTCCTTGGCCTTGGCCTTGGCCTTGTCCTTGTCCTTGACCTTGTCCTTGACCTTGACCTTGTCCTTGGCCTTGTCCTTGTCCTTGTCCTTGTCCTTGACCTTCGCCTTCGCCTTCGCCTCCTGCTTCGGATTCGCCGCCACCTTCAGTGCCGCCATTTCCTGCGCCTGCACCTGACTCGGTAAAGTCAGGGTCGTAAGCATCAGGGATACCGTCACCGTCAGAGTCGGAATATTCACCGTCGTTCGGATCGTTTGGGAACGAGTCAACGTTGTCAGCCTTACCATCGCCATCGGTGTCGGAGTTGTTCGGGTTAGTACCCGCTGCATACTCTTGGGCGTTGGTTAAACCATCGCCGTCAGGGTCTGCATTACCGTCGCCACCATTAGTTGGGTTAAGGCCGTTCGCAACTTCCCAACCATCTGGGAGGCCGTCGCCATCGCTGTCTGCATTATTCATATTGGTGCCTTCGTTTTGCTCCTCGGAGTTGGTGAGACCATCACCGTCCCAATCGGCGCCACCATCAGATGGGTCGAGTGGGTCAGATCCGTCACCGCTCACTGCAGAAACTGCAGTAAGAGCGAGGAACATTGCAATTAGCACGCTCATTATTTTTTTATCATTCATGTTTTTTCACTTCCTATATTTTTGGTTGTTTTACACAGAGAACCCGCTGTTCTCTCTTTCCAAATCCCCAGCCCACATGGTGGGAGGGGGATTTTGGGATGTTAACGGTGCTACGCACTGAATGCGTGTAGTATTCAAGGCGGTAACAAGAGACTTTTGACCGACAACTTCAACGGTTGTGGCAAGCATGAATTGCTTAGCAAGCATGCTTTTTTGTCTCTTGTCCTGTTCCTTGTATTGTTCCTCCAAATGCATCGTATTTCACGGGTTAGTTCTAGGGAACCCAACGTTCCCTCTACATATTGGAACACACTGACCCTATATGAAGGGCGCGATGCGGTGTTTCATTTATCCCTCAAGAGTATATGCGGGTGGAAGTAAAATAGCTGCTTGCTGATTTAACACAAACCTCGCTACGAGATCTGCCAAATTCGAATCGTCAAATGCATGAAGTCTCTCGCTGCCGTTTCCCGATGCAGGAGCCCAAAGGTGCAAGGGCTTGGCTGAGCGACTCAATGCTATCTTTGCTGCACGAATAGCATTTGAGCCTGGCAATCCAACACTGCCTGAACTATCAAGGCCGAGGTGATGAATTAATCTGCCCTGCCGTACGCCTTCTTTTCCTTCGAGTGCAAGCATGCCAAGAATAGTGAACTGGTCTCTCTTTGAAGCATCCCAGCGAGTATAATCTCCCTCGAACCTTTGCGCTATATGCTGCAAGAATCCACTGTATTGTTTTGGTAAATTCTCATATGAAATTGCTTCGGCTGCTTTTCGACGAGGTAGGTGGGCGTCTTTTGGAAGAATTTCTTTGAATTCACTCCATTTATGAGCTGTATCGATCCAATTTGAAAGCCTTTCAGCAAAGAAGGGGTCAGCACCTCTCCAATTCCAAACACTCCTTTTGATGAGTTCTGGTGCCACGTTTGAAAATCCTTCAGGGTCTCTTTCTGCAAGAGTTTGGAGGGCTTTCAAATATTTTTCATTCCGTGCTTTTTGCAGGGTCTGTTCAGGCGGCATTAGAATTATGTTGTCCGTAGTTACATAATAAGGTTCTTTCTTGTTGATTTGCTTGGATTTCATTGTATCTCCTCGGTTTTTGCGTATTTTCCGCACTTTTTCAAAAATAATGGCGGAAAACCGCCGCAGTATTCATATTATTTATTATGGGGCAAACGCCCCGGGGATCATTTATTGTTGAATATTAAAAATTCCGACGGTATATGAACAATTCATGTTCATAAATGCTTCATCATCGAACGGTGTGGCCCGATTCCATCAATCGAATAAGGCTCGTCGATGAGCGTCCATCCTTGTGACAGGTAAAATGGAATGGCTCTTTCTCTGGCTTGCAAAAGACCTATTTTTGCGCTAAAATGTATCTTTGATGCTTTTTCAAGTGCTTGTAAAACTGTTACTGCATGCCCTTGTCGTCGCGCTTCTTGGCGCGTGCCCATCTGTCGGATTTGAATGGCGGGCCTATTTGAGGAATCGGCCAATGGCCCGAAGCCTGGGCACTCTGTCGCATCTGGCCCTGCATGATCTGCTGCAGAACCATCGCTGTTCACATCAATAAGGTGTGCTCGCCCAACGGCCACGACTACATCTTCATGCTCAACCCAAGCATGTATGGCGTCTTCATCATCTTCGAGAATCTCAGCACCCCTTGGGAATCCGATGGGTTCTCGAAGAACTGCGTATCTGCAATCATAGTACGGAATTGAAGGGGGTGCGGGGGGAATCAATACATGGTGCATGAGCGTACCTCGGTACAGGATTAGAAAGGGGGTTTTAGAAATATGCCCCTCAAAAGCAAGAAAATATGAATATTAAAAAATGAATGGAATATGCGGGAAGACGTCTTTATGGCGTTCGGTCGCGTTGAAATAGAACCGGTGAATCCCATGGATTACTGCACGGGTGTCGGAGCGGCTACGTCGGGGATTGCAAATCCTCTCACCTGGGTTCAAATCCCAGTCTGTGCTCTTTTCAAGAAACACTGCCCGCTTTGTTTTGACGCGCAGTCTTGATATTCAATGACCGGTTGGTCCGTCTTATCCCTAGATGTTGTCTATTTGGAGGAAGTGTCTATGCCTGAAATTAACCGTTCTCTGAAAAACGTCGGAACGGGCTTTGCCGCATTCCTTGCACCCCCCGGCCCAGAAGTGATTCGCTTTTCGGTGGGATTGCCTGATTTTGATACTCCGCAGCCCGTTATTGATGAGGCGAAAGCAGCCCTTGACCGTGGAGAGACGACCTATACTCGTACTCAAGGTTCAGTCGAATTGTGTAATGCGGTGGCTCATCACCTTTCAGGCTACGATATACCTGTAGACCCTGAAGATGTGTTAATTACCCCTGGTTGTAAACAAGCTCTCCTGTATTCAATGATGGTCACCCTTGATGCTGGCGATGAAATGCTGTTGCTTTCTCCAGCGTGGCCTTCGTATGACGGTATGATAAAACTTCTCAATTGCAAACCGGTCCATGTTCCAGTGCTGCGAGATAATTATCATCCCGATTTTAGTGCTCTTGAAGCAGCGGTGACGACGAAAACCAAAGCCATCCTCATCAACTCCCCCAACAATCCAACGGGGGCTGTTTACACGCCTGAAGAAATTCGTCAACTTGTTGATTTTGCTGTCAAGCATGACCTGTGGATTCTTGATGATATGATTTACGCGACCTTGGCGTGGACAGATTACCCTTACACCTCACCGTGTTCTCTTGAAGGAGGTGCTGATCGGACAATTACCATTGGCGGTTGGTCGAAAGGTTGGGCAATGACAGGCTGGAGATTAGGCTGGATTACTGGGCCAAAGCTACTCATGGACGGCGTCAAGAAAATCAACGTCAGCTCTGCAACCCATGTTCCAACTTTCCTAATGCCAGCTGCTGCTGTAGCCTTGGGGCTTCACGAAGAAACGGCAGTGATGGCGGCCTCATTCAAACAACGAAGAGGTATTATTCATGAACTTTTGAAACAGTTACCAGGAATTATTGTTCCTGAACCCGAAGGGGCTTTCTATGCATTTTGCGATATTACCGGAACCGGAATGAATGACATCGAATTTGCCACTCGTGCACTTGAAGAAGCAAACGTCCAATTGATTCCGGGCTCGTTAATGCCTGGGGGAGAGGGTTTTATTCGAATTTCCTATGCAACCTCAACTGAGAATATCCATGAAGGTATTCGCAGATTAAGTGAGTGGCTCAATTCGCTGTAATGCGATACAACGAACCGCCGCTTCCAAAGGTAGCATAATACAAATTACCATCTGGTCCAAACCGGAGTGGGAGTGGCGTTCCTAAATCCGTTGCAAAGCGCGTTATTGTACTGTCCCATTGCTCAGTCGGCAACGAACTATTTGTCAGGCTTGGAGTGAAATCAATTCGAACTATTTCATGTCCTTGTGGCAAGAGAGTGTTCCATGATCCATATACAGTTGCATACACGGTATAGCCCTCACCTGCACTTGAATTTAGACCAGGTAATGTTGAATTATTTGGGCGAAGGTCGATGCCATTCAACGAAGTATGAGGGGTCCATTGGGCGATTGGGCCAAGCGTTCCCGCTGGAATTGGGTTGTCTGAGTCGTCATCGGGCCACCCGTAGGATGCGCCTGCTACCAAGAGATTGATTTCTTCGTTTGGGGGGTCGAAATTCAAATCACGTCCATTATCAGAAAACAAATATCCCATCCCTGAAACCCAAACGCCATCAAAGGAATTCCGAACGCCAGATGCAAGTACTCCATGCTCACCGGTATCGGGGTCAACCCAAAGTAAAGCTGCATTTCGTTCGTCATCTTCCGAACATACATTGCATGTTGAACCGCTGTGCCAAATTAAAGTCCCATTCGGAAAAGCGTTGATGGCATTCGTCTGATGATTCCCACTTGGAACGTCTTCAATTAGAATTGAAGGATTGCTAAATGTGAAGTTCGTACGGTTGTAACGGGTGAGTTTACCCTCTTCTGAAATGAAAATATGTTCTGCTGTCAGATGAAGACCGTGTGGATTGGAAAGGCCTGAAAGAAGAGTGGTGGAACTAAAGTCATCTGAAGCGTTGAGTGAAAGTATACGCCCCTCATCTCGGTCACACATCAAGAGATGGTGTTCATCTGCCCATTCAAGGCAAGTTGGTCCACCAAAACCAGTGGCTATTTTTTCAAGAGAATAGCCATCGACAACCTCGCTGTTCAATGGTTCAGTATAAGGGTAAATTTCACGCGCTAAAAGAAGAAAGACGAGGAGTAAAACCACCGGCAGAAGGTGTGTTCGAACGCCCATGTAGGAGACATTGCTAAGACGCGTATGAACTCTCGCCAAGAATTTGACTGCAAGAAAGATTCCTCGACTTCAAGTAGTTCCCCTACTCCAACATCTCATGGCCCGAGTCGACTGGCGGATCAAGATCCTCTTCATGTTTGTATTTTTAGTTGGCTCGGTGGGGTATTACGCCAACATCGCCGCCTATGATGAACAACTTGGCACGAAGAATATTCTTCAAGTGGAGAAGGGCAAGTCTACCGAAGGCTTCGGTGATATATTGGCGAATTTGTCTTTCGAAGATGGCGCTGAAAACCTGTCATGGAATGCTGTCCAACTTAGCTTAAGCATCGATGGAGATGAATTCCCATGTATGGTTGGAGGGGTGAGTTCGATTGAGCAATCGAATGGAACAATTCAATCAAAACTGAATGCTGATGGTCGGACATTTACAGTGAACATCGATACGACAGGTGAAGAGATTCAGTATCTCGACCTTTTTACAATGAGTACAACCAACAACAGTTCCGTAAGTTTAACCGTTCAAAAAACCGATGTATTTCTGGGCGAGAATGTCACGGGGGGCACTGTCAGTGAGAGTTTTGACAACGCTGTTTTTGAGGAAAATCTTGTGTTTGATGAATCTTCTGAACAACGCCTTGAATGGTATTCATACGACCTTTCTGTTCATCGAATCATCCCCGATTCGGAAATCTACATCGTTCAAGACCGCGGGGTGCTTTTTAAAATAAAATTCGTGAGTTACTACGATGTGAATGATGATTCTCGACATATTACGATCCTCGCAGCGCCATTGGGAAATGCAATAATTCCCGCCATGGTTGATGAATCGATGGTGCAGATTTCGCCTTGTTCAATCATCGATAACGACGATGGAGTGTGGGGGGGGAATGAAACGATCTCCCTCCAAGAGAATGGCGTCGATGTGTGTTCTACAAGTTGTTCCATTGAAGTTATTGCATTGTATGAACAGCAACTCATAGTTGGAGAAAGGTCAATTCGCTTTTCTTAGAACGCTAAAACTCACCTACAGCAAAAAACAACGCGAACATACCAGCATACGCCAAGACTCCAACTATCGTTATCCCAATGGCGATCCAACCAACTATTTGGGCGGCTTTTGCTATTCCTGCATCTGGGTGATTTGGCATTGAATTTGTAATCTGTAAAGCGGTATTTGCCATAATCAACCCGGGGATTGCAGTAAAAATGCCGCACACCGTAACGCCGAGGATGGAAAGAACAAGCGCCACCGTGGCCTGAGTAGCTGGGTAATAGCCCATTTCCATGCCTTGCTGGAGAGGGATTTGGTAGGTGGGTTGGGCCCAAACTCCACCAATTTGCTGCTGTGGTGGTGGTGCGCCTTGCATAGCGGTGCCTCTGTGGTACTGAGTAATCAATTTACGCCATCAAAGAAGAATGACTTCACATTCACCGAGACGGGCTCGGGCGACGGTATGGTCGGGGTCGATGGTAAGGACTGCACGCCAAGCGGCTGCTGCTTCTTCGTGCCGTTCTTGTTGATGAAGAGTTGCTGCGACGTGAAGACGAGCATCAAGATGATTGGCATCGCATCGTATCGCTGCTTGGAAATCATCGTATGCCGCGTCCATTTCTTTCAATTCCAAATAGAGCAGGCCTCGTTGGTGCCAAGCAGGTGCGTGGTTTTGGTTAAGGCGAATTGCTTCATTCAATGGGCCTTCTGCTCGCTCTGGTCGTTCGAGTGAAAGGTAGCAGGAGCCGAGTTGCGTCAAAGCATGATAATGGTGTGGGGCGTTTTCAAGCACCATCTTAAGGTCGTCACGAGCGTTTTCCCATTCGCTCAAGAGCATGAATCCCTCTGCTCGACGTAGGCGTGCAAGGGTGAGTAGGGGGGCCAAGTCAAGCAATATTTCAGCATCGTCGACTACTTTTCTTCCTTCACCCATCGCCATCAAAATACTGCACCGGTTCAAACGTGCACGTATATGCGCAGGATCTGCAGAGAGTGCCTCATCGAATTGCATCAACGCTTTGTCAAGGATTCCAGTTCGTGCAGCAATGTTTCCGCGAACGTAATGAATGGTTGCCGAATTTCCATGAATCGCAGCAGCCTCGATATGTTTTGTCGCAGCAGAAATGTCACCAAGGTCCAAAGCCAGTAATGCTGCTTCAGATGTAGATGAGGGGTCTTCGTCAGGCAGAAGGCGAAGTGCGCGTCCAATGTCTTCCTCAGCACCTTCTAAATCTCCGAGTAGGCGCTTTGTTCGGGCAAGACCAAGCCATGCGACTCCGCATTCACGGTCTAATCGTAATCCATCGTTGAAAGCAGCAAGGGCTTCAGTAAGTAAAGATGCATCAGTTTGCCCTGTGCCGTCCCTTTCTCTGTCTGCGCGGGCAAGATGTAAACGCCCTTCGATAACATGGAGAAGGGGGTGGTCGATTCCCAAGGGAGTTTCATCAAGGAGATTTTGCGCTTCAGAGATGTACCCGTTGAGGAGTTTACGGCTTGCCATTCGTGCACGTAATTCTGCATTATCTGGGCTTTCAAGCAATGCACGTTCAAGCGCTTCTTCGGATTCCGAAACTTTACCGCTTGCCAATAACAAGTCTGATTTCAAGAATACCAATTCAGTCCCGCCGGCTTCCAAAGCAACAGCATGAATTGCAGCTTTGAGGGCTTCTTCGAGTCGATTTGCCATCGGAGCCAATAACTTGGCAAGCAATCCCCAAGCCTCACCGTTTTGCCGGTCGAGGTCGAGGCATCGTTCAACCGCTTGTTGCGCTTTCCCTTGTTCGCCGTCATCATACAATAACTGTGCATAGCTGAACCAATCATCTGAGCGTTGAGGGTCATCGGCCAAGGCCAATTCTATCGCCTCAAGGGCCTCGGAACGCGAACCTGCACGCGCTCGCAGGCCTGACAAAAGTGAACGGTCTGCAGCGGTATCAACGCCCAACGCTTCCAATCGGCGAACATCGCGTTCTGCTTCAGGGTCGCCAAGTTTAGCCAACAAATGGGCGTGTGCCCGCAACAGTTCTGGTTGATCGGGAGTCACGGTCATACGAGCTTCAAGCCAATGTCGGCGAAGTTCTTCATCGCCTCGTAGCAAAGCGATATGTTCCAATGCTTCGAGAATATTTTGATTTCCTGGAGAGGAGCGATATGCTACACCAAAGCATGACTCTGCCCAATCATAGCGACGGAGTAGTAAACTTGCATGACCAAGACGATGAGCGGCAACGGGGTTGAGCCCCAATGCTTCGACTGTGATTTTGCGCGATTGGAATACATCAAGGAGACGATTCAACAAACTCTCGGTAGCTGAAGATAACAACGATTCTCCACCTATTTCAGATTCTGTAGAGAGCGGTGAGATGAGGGTTTCAAGAGCTTCAAGGGCGTCTGAACGAGAAACTTCTTGCTCCATCTCTGTTGAATTTTCATACTGCACAATCACGGAGTGAACAAGAATGGCCCCGTCGATTTCTGGGTGAGTTGCCCGAAGTGCCTCAACCAATCCCGTCATGTGAGAGAAGCGTTGTTGAAGAGTATTGACTTCTGTGTTGAGGTGAGAGAAATGCGCCGCTTGGCCTTCTTGAAGAACAATTGCTGTTTCCGATAGACGTTGAAGTCGAGCGTCGGCCTTTTTGAGCCAAAATCCTGCACCTCCCCCAACACCAATACAAGCGAGTCCAAATGCGGCAGTTAGAGGGTCCATTGCAGTCCACCCGAACTTTGCCTCTTTATGGTCTGCGGAGGATTTGAGTAGACAGGAGGTGTTTTTGGCACCTCGGTGTTTTTGCCGATAAGTGAGAAATTCTTCCCATGGTTGGTCGATTTGAGAGCTTAAATCGCCATGATTTGGATGGTTTCTTTGCTCACATTGAAAGGCTCTCGGAGTTCATGAGTGGTTGGGGTCGAGGTTATGGATGAAGTCGATGACGATTCAAACCACCCCTGGTACCATGAACGTGTGATGGACTTAGAGCATGAAGGATGGGTGACTGTTTCCATCGAAGACTATCTTGCTGAAGATGAAGATTTAGCCAGTGAACGAATGGTGTACGTTGATTTTGCTGTCGAACTGGCCCAAGATTTGATGGAACGGACGAGTTATCTTGGTGATGCTGCTGACCAACGGTCGCTGAATCAAAGTGAACTCTGGGAAGAAGAGTTGCGAGATCCGATGAATGCTGAACGTGTACTCTCAGAATACCACACTTGGGCTAAAGAATGGCGGCCTTGGGAATTAATACTCCATAATGCTGAATTAGACTGGCGAGATGCTGACAAGGAAGGTGAATACGCCTCTTTCCTTGCACGTTTCGATGCTTTGGATGTCTCGTCATTGCCTTCGACGGCGATCGTATCTCCTTTACTTGCACATCCTGATAATGTCGATGAAATCGACCACGCCCTTTCATTGCTCGAAGAGGATGAGTCCCGGCAAAGAACGGCGATCGCTACTGCTGCCACAATGCTGAATAAAGCTGGATTTGATGTTGGCAGGGTTGAGAGAATGCCCATTATCGAAGCACTCGATTGGATTACTCAATTGCATGACCTACATGGCCTGCACGAAGATTTGAGGTTACTCATCATCGAACAGATTGCTCTTTTCGACCCTGAATTGGCCATCCACCACGAACAACGAAGACTGGATTTAATCAATCAAACTTCACACATTGAGTTGAATAATTTTCGATTACAACTCGATGCTATTGCAGATAATCTACACCAACGACTTGCAAATCTAAATGATGTGTTAAATCAATGGAGAGAGAAGGGTATCCAATTTCCACATGGAGACAGCGTTCGGCCGATTGAATTGCTTGAGTGGGAAACAAACCTACCCGAAATCGAGGCTTCTATACACATTCATTTGAGGGCCCTTGAACGCTGGAATCAGATTACTTCATTGTGGGGAGTAGGGGAAAATTCTGGCGCCAAATCTGCTGGGGTGCTTGAAGAAACCGAGCAATTTATCGACCATGTCGACCATTTGGATCAACAATGGAAACAATACGAATTAGAAGCCATGATGCTTGTTGAACGATATGATAGCATGGGCATTGTGATGAGTGATTGGAGTGATGAAATCCTTCGAGATCCGAGAAGTGCGTTGCAACAACTGAAAAAGAGCGAGCATCGGTTTGAACAGCGCCTCAGTTGTATCGAAGATTTGTTGAATATCGATACTTCGTTTGAAGGAGGAGGGGATGTTAATGCACGAATTGATGTGTTGAAAGAGATTGAAGTCGATTTGGATGTTTTACAAAATACTCGTGAAATGATTGAAACTTTGGCCAAGCGAGGTGCGCGACACCGCCGGATGTTAGAGACAGACTGGCGTCAATTGGTCTCCGAGGGAAAAGCGGATGACACCGTTCCCACCTCGAGTTTTACTCTGCTGGAATTTGAAAATGAAATCGGACTTATTCGCCGGTTTGGCACCTCGGTTTCCGCATCAAGCATGGGGGGGTCAATTGTGTCTGGGGATATTCATCAGCGATTGAAAACTCGAACTCGACAAGAATTAGCTACCATGGAGGCTTTGGGTTGGGGCGTCCATCAACTTCTTCGTGAAGTCGAAACTGATGTGATTTCAACTGCACATAAAATCAACGCGTTCAGGCCACATGTCGCATCATATTCTCGTCTTATTCGCCGCCTTTCTCCTCTCCCATGGCACCGGGATGTTGAGTTGGCACTCGAAGTTCAAGAACAATTACGCGACCCCACCCAGTTGAGTTCTCTTTCAGAAAAGATACCTTTGTTGAGTCGGCATCTCGCTGGGCAAAAAAGCGAAAATGAATCTTTCGTCTTTGAAGCTTGGGTCCCGGCACCAATTCGGCAAACTTTGATGCCTGTTCCTGAAAATGATAGTCGACTGACGATGGTTCCAAAGGACGCCTTAGGCGATGCGCATGAAGCAATGCTTGAAGCGATGGAGCCCGAGATTGAACCTTCTAAGCCGGTGGAAGAGGAATTGGAAAAAGAACAAAGCATCCCCTCAGAAGAGAACTCGGAAAAAGAAAAAGAAGAGACCTCGGAAGAAAAAGAACAAAATATTCCCTCGGAAGAGAAATCGGATAGAAAAGAAGTAGAAGAGGAAAAAGTAGAACTGAATCAGGTTCCTGAACCTCTGAAGGTCCCTCCCGCAGTATCTGTTCCTATCGAGCCTCAAAAAGAACAACTGGTAAGTATGGAAAATTCCGCTAACCCAGCGATTTATACCAATCTTATACAATTCCTTGAAGCGATTAATCTCGATGATTTAGTTGACGATTTGTCATTAAACGGTGCCGATTCATTACCAAATGTTCGACGTCGGTTGGCACAACATGTCGGGATTGCTCCGCGAGATACGCGAATTGATCGGATGTTGAGGTTAGCGCTTCGATTGTTGCCTCAAAATAATGGGAATGATATGTTTAAATCGGAATTATTGGCACAAATTGGCGGCAACACGAAAACGATGAAACTGTGGATGCGTGCACGCCTTGAAAATCGTCATTCCGGTTCATCGGATATATTTCTCGATGATGCACTCAACCTTGGCAAGGCGCTTCGGCGAATTCCAGGACCCGGGTTCCCTCTTTCCCTTGAAACTGATGAATACGAATTACCTGATGCAGATGATGTCGAACAATTGGAATACGAAGTCAAGCAACTTATTGCGCATATGAACCTCCCCTCAGCGGGGGGTATTCGAGTAGAATCATGAGAGTTCGTTAAGTAATTCACTCTGTTCTTTTTCGCTCAGTGTGTCTTCAACAGGTGAGGCGGTTACTGCGATTTGCGGTGCATTTGGAAGTGGTGCATCAAGGGATAAAGACGTGACTGGCAAACCAAGAGGGGCCGGAAAAGGCAGAGCGCCTGGCCCACCCAATGGGGGGAGCGGTGTTGGTAGGGGTAACGGTAACGGTGCTGGAATAGATACCGGTGGTAGAGGCAAAGGTGTAGGGAGTGGTGGTGAAGCAACTGGTGGACCGGCCGTTGAAATTGTTTCAACAGCAAGTGGCGCAGGTGGGATTTGTGCCGGTGGCGGAGGTATTTGCGCTGGTAGCAACGGGGTTGGAGTTGGCGCGACAAAGTCCTGTTGTGGTAGTATAGTTGGAGATTGTACTTCGAAGGGTGTTTGTGTTTGTGTTTGTGTTTGTTGTACCGGCATTGGTATCGGCACCGGGATAGGAGCTGGAGCAGGTGCTGCAAGAGACGTGTGAAGTTGGTCGAGCGCTTCGGTTTCAAGCTCTCCATTTCTCAACAAGCCAGCCATTTCTGAACCAATTAAAGCCATACTGGCTCGGAAAAAAGGCCGGTTGGTACCGTAACCACGCAAGGTGTGCGAAAGGGTTCCGCCCGAATTAGAAAACTCAAGATGGTGGGTTTCAAGATGCATGAGTGCCCAAAACCAAGCACCCATGGCAACTAAAATTCCGCCGATGAAATTGAACACGGTGAAAGGAGATATCAAAAACACAATTCCACATATAAACGAGCCCAGCCAGAGCAACTGATGCTTATGCATCAATTCATTGTGCTGGTGCTTGAATCCAGTGATTTCTCTTTTCATTGAGAGAGATATTTTCAATCGTCGTTGCCCGTCATCATCAAGACTTGAATCAATGATACGAAGTAGGTCATCGTCAATCACAAGCGATGTGGTTTTTCGACCATCTGCCGATTGTTGAAGGGGGTATTCTGTAACCTCCTCATTATGGAATTGCTGAAGAAGAGGTGCTGCTCGAACAGGAAGTTTCCATTCCATCGTTTCGGATAAGCCGATGGAATTGCTTTCCGATTCCTCTGATTCTCCAGGCTCCTCTTCGATTTCTTCCCCGGTTTCTTCACCGGTTTGTTCTTTGGCTTCCTCTTCAAGGGGTCCTAAATTCTCGTCCGAAATCAGAACCGAAGAGGGGTCTTGTTCAGGCTCTGTATCCCCGAAAGGATCGGTGTCGTCGTCTGGCCATTCAGTCGATTTGCCTTCGCCCATGAATGAACGAGAGATGAAGCATTAGATGAAGGTAGTCGTCTTCAGCGGTGAAGATCAGCTAACCAAGATTTGACATCTTCGCGTTCTGCGTATCCCTTGCCTGCTTTCGTACCGATTACAGTTTCGATAGCGGATTCTGATGCAATCTCAAGAGTGCGTTCACTCACTGGTCCATTGAATATAATGGCTACAGCACCGTCTGCGCTTCCTGCCGCTTTCGAGAGCGTTGAAGGGCCGACTGGTTCTGAAACTGTTCCGTCAATCATAATGAAAACTGCTTTGTTCTTGTCAAGGTTATCGAGGTGGTCGAACATTTCTTGGACTTCAGCAGGTGCTTCTGGAGCTTCATAAACTTCCTCCATGCCTTCAGACCAATTTTTGTCTGGGACTCCGGCTTTTTCATCATCTTCTGCATGTTTCTTACCAAGTGCGTGAGCGAATTTCTTTGCTTCGACTTTCATTGAAAGGCACTTTGTAACGGTCTTTTGAGGAAGTAATTCCCATTCTTGGCCAACAGGTGCTTGGGCAACGAAATCAACTTTCAAAGTATCGATCAACTGGCTGAACAACATCTCGCCGCCTCGGTCACCATCAATTGCAAGTATGACGGTTTCCTTGGTATTGGCAAGATCGATGAGTTCCTGTTTCATTGTTCCAGCGCCATCGGCGCTGATGGCGTTCTTCACGCCACAATTCAAAAGATTGCGAACATCATTTCGGCCTTCAACGATAATTAACGATGAAGAGGATTCGATGTTCGGCCCACAGGTGAGTCCGTGGAAAACGGTTGCTGTTCCAGTGGTCATCACTGAGCGAACTTCTTCGATGATGGTCTTCGATGCTGCTTCGCCGGAATTAACCATGGTGAGCAACAGTTCTTTTGCTCGGTCAACGACTGCAGTACGCTTCGTTGCACGAATATCTTGAATGTCAACAACTGTGATGATTGAGCTGCATGGACCAATTCGGTCAATTGTTTCGAGTGCTGATGCAATAATTGCTGTTTCGACATTGTCTAAACTGCTTGGAATCAAGATGAGTCCGTGCACTTTTCCGCCTTTCGATTCAATTTCTACATCAACGTGACCAATTCGAGCTGTGCGTTGTAATTTACGCAATTCCAGTTCGTCTCCGAGCAGACCTTCGGTCTGCCCCATGATAGCGCCAATGATGTCTTTTCGTTGGACTGTTCCATTTACTTTAATATCGGCGCGGATTTGATATTTCATTGCCTTGCCTTGCTTTGAGCCGCCTGGGCGACTTCCTGTGTTTTGATTTCGAGCCATTTAAATTTCTCCTTCTATCGACATCCCATTGCAAAAAGATGGGCCGAGGCCCATCACTCATTTGCTGCAATTGTGAACGGATTCACACTGCGTGAAAGGGAGGTGGATAGATATCCCACTCGCTGGTTCCTTTTCAACCCTTTTACGAATTTCAGGCCAAATTCGTTTTTTTCCCATACAAGAGTTTGAAGAAGAGAAGCGTTCTCCCCTAACTGTGACGACCTCCAATTCTCGAAACTTGGATGTATTTCGCAGTACCGTCGAAGTCATGCTTGCTGACGGCCGCCTCACACGTGAAGAGAAGCGCCTCACCATCAAACTCGCCAGTGCATTGGAACTGACTGAAGGGCAACCTGCGCTTATCTACAATGCCATCCAAAACAACACTGAGTCAGAACCGGGCGAGCTTGTATCAATGCTAAAAGCCCGTGAAATATACACCAAAGTATTCGAAGTTGCCATTGTCAATGCCTCTCTTTCACGGGATGAGTTTCGCGTTCTTGCCCATCTACGTTCTGTATTTGAAATCGATAATGATGAACACCAAAGCATCGAGACGCAATTACGGGAAATCGTCAAAGAAAAATTCGATGACCCAAGTGTTGTTGATAAAATGCTTCTCACCCTCCGCGATTCGGTAGGACTTGTCGGCGATATTTTTGATACCGTTCGAAAGAAGACCTCCGATGGTGGTCGAAGTGAATGAGAAAGTAGCACACTATCTTGGTGGGCCACAACCAAAACTGCTTCGTTCGCATCGAAAAATGTTGAAGTTCCTCAAAGGCGCCTATGCTGCTGGAGTCCCTGGCATGATGGCCAAACCAACGACTGATTTATTGGCTCACTCTGGGGGATAT
>Ga0308025_1000349_pt1 | contig 24521 bp, 23 predicted proteins | sample Neamet422_FD_201298 | JGI IMG/M metagenome (GOLD analysis project Ga0308025, IMG submission 201298) | Marine microbial communities from water near the shore, Antarctic Ocean - #422 | ecosystem: Environmental > Aquatic > Marine > Unclassified | place: Southern Ocean | collected 2014-10-03
TGTTCACACGAATGCCCTGTTTGCCCCATTCAATAGCCATGGCTTTAGTAAAGCCTTCAACGGCATGTTTTGAAGCGCAATATACGGCCCTATCCTGACCACCAATGTAGGCCATTTGGCTGGAAATATTAATCAAACTGCCGGGTATGCTGTGAGCTAGCAGCCCTTTGGCTACGGCTTGGGTCAGAAAATACGCGCCGCGTACATTGATATTCATCACGGCATCGAAATCTGCAGGTGTTGTGTCAGTGGCTGTGCCATGACGGGCCAGCCCTGCAGAATTGACTAAAACATCAAATGGACCGTGGGTATCAACTAACTCTTGAGTTTGTGGCACATCACTAACGTCCATTACTAATGCACTAGCTTGCAGGCCTTCAGCATGTAGCTCGCCTACTAATTCGTTGAGCTCAGGTGCACGCCTGGCTGCCAAAAATACGTGGGCGCCGGCTCTGGCTAGGGCGACAGCGCAGGCGGCCCCTATCCCTGACGAAGCTCCTGCAACTAGGGCTCGTTTTCCCGCTAAGCTAAAACTGGGTGATACTGGCAAAACCATTTTTATACGTCTCCGATGAGATAGGTAAGGCTGCTCATATTGCGGGCTTTATTGAATTCACGCAAGCGTGAAAATACATCAATGCCGACTTGTTGGTAAACGTCTAACAAATCTACTAGTACCCAATTTTCACGAATTAGACCACTATCCATGCGCCAAAAATCGAGACTACGTAGGCTAATCTCTTGTCCGGTTGGGGCAATTCCTAGCCAGCCGCCGTGAGTGATGGTTTGCTTCATGTTGGGCCAGCCAGTGACTGCAACATACTCACCCTCACCAAAAAAGTGAAAATCTAATTCATGGTCATGACTGCCACGATCTGGCATAGCATTTAAAAATGGAATTTGGTGCCAGTTTCTAAACCCCTCGATGCCTCGCGCCGTTCCAATACCTGCAGGGCCGTACCAGTTCATACGCGGGTGCCAGAACCGTTGCAGCTGCATCACTTCCGGGCCACCTTGTTTTGGGTGTAGGGTCAGGTGATCCAACATATCAAGTACATGTTGCGCGCTCGCTTCGCCTTGTCCTTGGTGCTTATCAATGATGTTCAAACCATCTTGACTAGCTGGGCCTGGGATAAATCCTTCCCAACCTAAGGAGGGAGATAATGGCCAGGCTTGGGCCTGTAGCATCACTTCTGGAATGTCCCAAATGGCCTGTATTTCAACGATTTTTCCCTGTTCAAAGCGGAAAAATTCATGAAAACGCATATGAGTCATACGCCCTGTAGGAGGTATATCTAACCAAGGGGCTACAAAAGTGCCTAAATAATGGCCCGCACATCCAACCCATTCATTACCCTCTGAAGTAGTTCCGGACATGACGATTAAGTCGCGTCTTTCAAGGTCTGGCATTGCTAACAGCAAGGGCGCATAACAGGTTTCGTAGAGCGACTTAGGGCCTACTATGTCATTAAACGGAAAGCATAGGTGTGCAACTGCATGATCATCCATCACGCCCTGTAATAGCGACTTTACGTGATGGCCTTCAAAATCATGCATCGCTCTTAACAGCGGCGCTAAAATTGCTTTATTGTCCGCTGAGTTAGGCATTATTGGGCGCCGGTTCCATAAGGAACGTCTTTGTTCCCGTATCGACGCACACGTAAATTACACTGTTCGGCATGGCCAACAAAGCCTTCAAGCATACACAAACGAGAGCCGTACTCGCCAATTAATGTGGCGGCTTCGTCGGTGGTTATTTTTTGATAGCTATGGGTCTTAAGGTATTTTCCTACCCACAAGCCTCCTGTATAGCGTCCGGCTTTTTTAGTAGGCAAGGTGTGGTTAGTGCCTATAACCTTGTCACCGTTAGATACGTTAGTGCGAGGGCCCAGAAATAAACCGCCATAACAAGTCATGTTTTCCAGGAACCAATCGTCTCGGTCGGTCATTACCTGTACGTGCTCATAGGCTTTGTCTTCAGATACTTGAAGCATTTCTTGGTGAGTGTCACAAAGGATGATTTCACCGTAATCGCGCCAACTTACTGAAGCGGTGTCTGCAGTTGGCAAAATTTCTAGGAGGCGATCTATTTCCTGCATAGTCGCTTGCGCTAAAGAACGACTCGTCGTCACCAATGCTGCTGGTGAGTCATAACCGTGCTCTGCTTGGCCGAGCAAATCTGTTGCACACATTTCTGCATCTACTGTGTCGTCTGCAATTACCATAGTTTCCGTAGGACCAGCAAACAAATCAATACCTACACGGCCAAATAACTGCCGTTTGGCTTCTGCTACATATGCGTTACCAGGGCCTACTAATAGGTGTACCGGCTCTATAGTTTCTGTACCTATAGCCATGGCGCCTACGGCCTGAATGCCGCCCAAAACGTAAATTTCGTGAGCGCCACCTAAGTGCATTGCTGTGATTACAGCTGGGTTTGGTTCACCATTAAAGGGTGGTGTGCACGCGATAATTCGAGGTACGCCCGCAACGCTGGCAGTAGCTACCGACATATGGGCCGAGGCTACCATGGGGAATTTACCACCGGGCACATAACAACCAACGGATTGTACAGGAATGTGTTTGTGGCCAAGAATGACTCCTGGCATGGTTTCTACTTCAATATCCAACATTGAATCGCGCTGGGCTTGGGCAAAGTTTCGTACCTGTTTTTGGGCAAATTTGATATCTGCTAGGTCTCGTGGCGAAACCTTGTCCATAATGCGCTGAATATCGTCCTTGGATAAGCGAAAAGATGCAGGAGCGTAATTGTCAAATTTCTGTGCTAGATCACGCACAGCTAGGTCTCCTCTAGCTTCTATGTCGGCTAAAGTTGACTCTACCACTGCCCGAGTACGGGCGTCATCTTGTGCTCTGTCAGCCTCTGGCTTACTGCGCTTTAAATAGGTAATCGCCATGTTACTTCCTTATTTCGTCTGTTCGTGGGGTTGCTGTTCGCCCCGATCAAAAGCTTCCCAGCCTTCACCATTAAAAACGTCCACTCCTAACTGAGATAATACGTGTGGAAAATCCACCATCACCCAGTTGTCGCAAATTTTTCCGTCTACTACCTTCCAAAAATCCATATAGCGAATTTCTATTTTTTTTCCAGTGGGTGCTACACCCATAAATGCACCGCTATGAATGGCCTCTTGACGACCGAATGCGGCCGCCCATTCCCCCATATACAAGCGGGCTTCATCAATACAAACCTTGTCGGAAAATGCGGCCTGAAACGGTTTTTGCCAGTTACTTTGAAATTCCTTCAGCCCCTCCTTCGTACCGCAGCCTTGGTTGCCCATCCAGCGAAATGACTCACTAAAAAAGTCGCCAATGTCGGCAATTCTATGATCATTCAGGCCATCTACCATAGACTCGATTACAGCACGGGTTTCGGCTGTTTTGGACATGTCGGTATCGCTACTTAGAGCAGCTTGTTGTGGACGAGTGCCTTTCATCTTGTTCTCACTTTATAATAGCTGCCCACTCTGGGCATCAAATAGGTGGCATAAGCTAGCCGTGATATGGACACTAAAATCGGCACCAATATTGGCACGATAATCTTTACCAGCTTTGATGGAGACTAAGCCGTCACCTACGCGCGCTGTTACCATAGTGGAGTCGCCTAGTAGTTCTAAGGAGTACACTTTGAAATCTAGCTCTGCAGGTATATTAGACACGTCGGCATCTTCGGCACGAAAGCCTAGAGTAATCGGGCCATCGAAGCTTGTGTCAAAACCTGGGATAGTCATGTTTTGCGCTTTAAAGATGCCTCCATCAAGGTGTCCATCAACTAAATTCATAGCCGGCGAGCCAATGAAACTGGCCACGAAAGTGTTGGCAGGGTTGTCGTAAATATCGGTTGGAGTCCCTACCTGCTGAACCACTCCTTTATTCATTACTACTACACGGTCTGCTAAGGTCATCGCCTCAACCTGATCGTGGGTCACATAAATCGTAGTGACCTGCAGTTCATGGGACAGGTTTTTTATTTGAGCACGCGTGGATACCCGCAATTTAGCATCTAAATTGGATAGTGGCTCATCCATTAAAAATACTTTGGGTGTGCGCACAATGGCTCGCGCCAAGGCTACACGCTGGCGCTGGCCACCGGATAGTTCAGCGGGTTTTCTGTGCAAAAATTCTTCAAGTTCAACCATAGCTGCAGCCTTCATCACACGTTGGTGATGCTCTGCTTTAGGAATCTTACGAACCTTCAACGGGAACTGAATGTTTTCATAGACGTTCATGTTGGGGTACAAAGCATAGCTTTGGAACACCATGGCCACATCACGATCTTTTGGATCAAGGCCGTTGACTACCTGTCCATCTATAATGATCTCGCCTTCAGTTACTTCTTCTAATCCAGCGATCATGCGCATGGTGGTGGTCTTGCCGCAGCCAGATGGGCCAAGCAACACCAAAAATTCTTTATCAGCGATGGTTAAATCAAAGTTATCGACACCAACGAAGTTGCCCCAGCGTTTGCCAATGTTGCGGAGCTTTATTTCTGCCATAGTGATTAAACCTTTAAGTGATTACGTATGCAAAAATTATCAGGTTTTATTCATTGTGGCAATAGGTAAGGTGCTAGATTGGATAATATATTAGTGATTGTTTAGGGCTTTGTTATTAATTTAGGTTATTTATATAAAATAATAATGGTAACTAATAATTATTTTATTCAATAATAACAAATAGTTAGTTGCTAATGCGGACAGTAATCAGCACATTAGTGTTTAAATAGTTGCCAATCTCTTATAAAAAATAGTAGAATTTTGGATACGCATGCAATCCATCTCCGATACTATTGACGTGATGTGGGCACAATGCGTGTGTAAAAATTAAGACCATGCTGGTCTCACATTAATAAATTTAAAAATAGGATGGGTTCATCATGAGCACAATAAAAACGATAGCTCTCACAGCTACGGCTGCTGCAATTCTAACGAGCTCCGTCGCTTTTGCCGAGTGTGGTATTGAAGGCAATGCTAACGTGAGCATACTGGGTAATGACTTCCCTGCATTACACGCCGTATTCTCTGCAGCTGAAGAGTGTGCGGGAAGTGGCGTTACAGTGGCTAAAAACCATAATAAAGACTTCAAAAATCTAATGGTTCCAGCACTGAGCGCAAATCCAGCTGAATATACTGCGGTAACAGTGGCAAACGGAACATTGGTTACCTTAATGAATAGTGACCTAGTTCGATCGTTGGATGATCTAGTTGCTAAGCATGGTTCAAGCCTGAACAAATCTCAGTTGGTCACAGTTAATGGTAAAGTGATGGCGGTGGCCTTTATGGCAAACGCTCAGCACCTATTCTACCGCTCGGATATCCTAAGCCAAGTTGGCATGAGTGCAGATGAAGTTCAAACTTACGAACAGGTACTAACTGCTGCTAAACGTATCCGCGATGCTGGCATTATGGAGTATCCTGTTGCATTGAACACCAAGGCCGGTTGGAACTTGGGCGAAGAATTTGTAAACATGTATCTTGGTACTGGAGCAGACATGTTCACTCCAGGTACAGCGAAAGTAAGCATTAATAATGCCGACGGCGTTGCAACCTTGAACATGCTAAAGGATCTTGTAAGTTACTCTCACCCAGATTTCCTAACATTCGATTCCAATGCTACCCAAGCCATGTGGGAAGGCGGCAAGCTAGCTCTTGCTACTATGTGGGGTTCTCGAACAGTAGGTGTGTTGGATGACGAAGGCTCTACCGAACAAGTGGTAATGAATACTGATTTCGCTTCAGCGCCAAGCTTTAACGGTGGCAGCACTCCTGCATCGTCACTGTGGTGGGATGGCTTTGTTATCTCTAAGAACGTTTCTGATGCGGATGCCGAAGCTAGCTTTATTGCTATGATGAACGGTATTTCAACTGAAATGGTACAAGCCAATAATGATGCAGCCACTTGGTTAATAGAAGGCTATGTGCCTAGCAAAGCAGCTTCTGGTGTATCGGCTACTGCCATGAACGGCGCGTCACCTTACCCAATGTTGCCATTTATGGGTGCCTTACACGGTGCTGCAGGTTCAGAACTATCTGACTTCTTGCAAGGTAACGAAAGTGCAGAGCAAGCTCTAGCCGACATGGAAGCAGCGTACAACGTTGCCGCCAAAGAAAAAGGTTTTCTATAAAGCCTGCTGAGTCTTGTTAGCGAAAGGGGCAAGGCCAATAAGCCTTGCCCCTTTTCTTTTTGTATAAGCGGAAATTATTTACATGCCACATCGTACATTTTTTTGGTTCATCATTCCGTCGTTAGCGGCCATGATATTGTTTATCGCCTTACCTGTAATTTCTGTACTAATACAGTCCTTGCACGTAGAGCATGAGCAAGTTCTTATCAGTGCTGAGAATTGTGGGCCATTCGGCTGTAAGCAAGTAGTTATTATAGATACGGCTGCCACTGCACAGATAAGAGAAGATCAACCGTTAGGACAATTTAGCGGTTTTGACAATTACACTAACCGTAGTCATCTCGCTTTTGACGAGGTAAGTTTGGCTTGGAGCAGTAGTGAAAGCATCAGTGGTTTTTTTGAAAAACTGCTCAATTTGCCTTTCTACAAAGCCCTCGCATTCACCCTAACCTATACTTTTGTGGTTACCCCTTTCGTTATTGTGTTGGGTCTTGCCATTGCTTTGGGCGTAAACGCACTGCCTAAGTTTGCCAAGGGCCCCACCATTTTTGTATCCCTTTTACCAATGATCGTCACCCCTCTCATTGGTTCGTTAATTTTGTTTTGGATGATCGACGGAGACGGCGTCATTGGCGCTTCAATACAATATCTTTTTAATGATCCTAACCTATCTTTAAAAGCGTCCCCTTCCTTAACCTGGATGATGCTTATCGTTTACGGTATCTGGCATTCAGCACCGTTTTCTTTCATAGTTTTCTACGCAGGCCTTCAGTCAGTACCTGCCGACACTTTAGAAGCCGCCACTATCGATGGGGCTAATCGCTGGCAACGAATTCGTTATGTGGTTGTTCCATATATGAAACCACTGGTTGTGTTTATCATGCTGATGCAGTTGATGGATAACTTCCGAGTATTGGAGCCTATTGTTAGCTTTGCATCTGAGGCTAGCGCTACATCTTTGAGTTGGATTATTTACAAAGATTTAACTCAAGATACGCAGCTATTTGGCTCGGCCGCGGCAACTTCTATGCTCACAATTGTTGGTGTGGCGATTTTATTGTTCCCCGTACTTATTCGTACTTGGCGCGATTTTAGCCGCACAGCACACTAGGCCACATACAAGCACATTCAAGGAATAGTTCATGTCAAACCCAGCTCAGCGCCGCTCTACTAGCTTAGCCATTATTTCTACAGGATTCGTTGTGTTGTGGATTATGATTGCCGCTGCACCTTTCCTATGGACCCTTTGGGGCTCCTTTAAGGTACAGGGAGATTTCTTTTCCAAAGCAGACTGGACCAACGCTCTCTACGGTGTACGGACTATGGTGGAAACGGGGGATTTTTTCACCTTTAGTGGGTATTACGGTGCTTGGGTAGAACACGGGTTTGGTGAGTCAGTTGTCAACACGCTCATCGTGGTTGTGTCTACTGTGATTATTTCTCTCACCTTAGGTACGTTGGGTGGTTACGCCTTAGCTAGATCAGGATTTAAGTATTCTTTTTGGATTCTTATGCTTGCTTTAGTGTTTCGAGCAATGCCGCATATTACGTTGGTATCCGGCTACCTTTTGCCTTTTTTCGAGTGGAATGTTTGGGGATATTTACCTACCTCAATTGTAGTATTAGTGGCTATTAACCAGCCCTTCACCCTGTGGATGTTGCACTCATTCTTTTTGAATATTCCAAAAGACCTAGATGAAAGCGCCATGGTGGATGGTTGCACACGCTTTCAAGCATTCCGGCACGTTATTATACCGGTCATGTGGCCTGGCGTAATTACAACGGGCTTGTTTAGCTTTTTACTGGCCTATAATGACTTTGCCGTAACTGCGTCTTTGTTAAGTCAAGATAACCAGACTATGATACCTAAAATTGCTAGCTTCCTAGGTACTACGCAAGTAGAGGGTAATGTGATGTTTGCGGTAGCTGCCGTAGTGTCAGCGATGATTCCATTATTTCTGCTGGTCATGTTCTTCCAGCGCCAAATTGTTTCTGGCTTAACTGCAGGCGCAGTGAAAGGGTAAATTTATTAAGTATGAAAAATGATATTCAGGCGGCAAAAGCCGTCGTGCTAGATTTTTACCAGCGTTTAGATAACGCTACCCCAGAAGCTTTGGATGGTGTGATACAAGACTATACCGCTGACAATTACCTATGGCGCGGTTATCACCCATTTCATGAGCAAACTAGTGCATCGGAAGTAGCGCGCTTGTTTTGGCAGCCACTACGGAATTCTTTCAAACATTTGCAGCGCCGCCAAGATATCTTTATGGCAGGGCGCAACGAAATGGATGATTTCTCATCTGTGTGGGTAGTGTCCATGGGTCATCTCATGGGTTTGTTTGACGAACATTGGTTGGGTATTAAACCCACCGGAAAAATGGCGATGCTAAGGTATTGTGAATTCAATAAAGTTGAAAATGGCAAAATAACTGAAACAGCCATGTTTTTCGATATACCGCATTTGATGGTGCAGGCTGGATTGCAGCCGTTCCCGCCCCAGACTGCTGCGCAGATGGTGCAACCTGGGCCTATGACTCATACAGGACTTATGTTTAATGAGCAGGAGCCTGCACAGGGCGAAAAAACCTTAGCGTCTATCAATCACATGATGACTGCTTTGGGTGACTGGCAGAATGAGCTCTCCCTAGAAGATGAGTTACGGCTGAGCTGGAACGAAGACATGATTTGGTGGGGCCCAACGGGCATTGGTGCCACTTACACTATCCCACGCTACGCCCAGCAACATTCTGGGCCGTTTAGAGCGGCGTTTAAAGATCGTGCGTTTAATGGCCATATTTGCCGTATGGCTGAAGGCGAGTTTGGTGGATTTTTTGGTTGGCCAAACTTAACGTTAGTGCCTACAGGAGGTTTTATGGGCATGCCTGCAACGGGCAAGCCAGGCGATATGCGCGTCATTGATATATACCGTCGCGAAGGTGGGAAGCTGTCCGAAAACTGGGTATTTATTGACCTATTACACTTTTGGAACCAGCAAGGGGTGGATATTTTGGCTAGGACCACAGGTACAGACTTGAAGGACGATTGATGCAAAGTGCAGGCATTAGGTAGCAGGAGCTACTTTGGTGTCGCACCAAGATAGATGGCGTAGGTTGTATTAGGCGATAGTTCACGGTTAGTTATTTAATCTAGTGGCCTGACCACAACAAAGGCATTGATCATGAGTTTAAGCGTATTCGACATGCTAAAGATCGGCATTGGCCCGTCTAGCTCCCACACCGTAGGCCCGATGCGGGCTGCCTTAGCCTTTGTACAGCAGCTTAAGAGCGAAGGTAAACTCACTCAAGTAGTTCGAGTTAAAGGTGAGTTATTTGGCTCTCTGGGTGCAACGGGTAAAGGCCATGCCAGCGATAATGCTGTGATCCTAGGTCTACTGGGTGAAGCTCCAGATACTATCGATCCGCCGCAAGTGACTCCGATGTTGGCAGAGATTTTGGCCAATGAGCGGTTGCCGTTAAACCGGGAACATGAAATTGAGTTTATCCAGCATCGCGACGTTATTCTTAACCTAGAAGAGTCTCTACCGTACCACCCTAATGGCATGACCATGAGCGCTTATGACGATACCGGTGCGGTGTTGTTAGAAATGTCTTATTACTCCGTAGGGGGTGGTTTTGTTGTAGACGAAATGGCGGTTAAAGCAGACGAACTACCAATAGATGAAGACCAACCCAAAGTTCCTTATCCATTTACCACTGGCGTTGAATTGCTTGCCCACTGTAAAGCTACAGGCATGGGCATTAGTCAGGTGATGATGGAAAACGAAAAGACTTGGCGGACCGAAGAAGAAGTAAAAAGTGAAATTTTACACCTATGGGGGGTGATGCAAGAGTGCGTGCACAATGGTTGCCACACAGCGGGCGTGCTGCCCGGTGGTCTTAATGTGAAGCGCCGCGCCGCAGATTTGTTTCAAAAGCTCAGTAGCTTGGGTTCTGTGAAAGTGATTACCCCTCAGTTATCTGCCATGGATTGGGTTAACCTTTATGCGATGGCCGTTAATGAAGAAAACGCTGCGGGTGGCCGTATTGTTACCGCACCTACCAATGGTGCTGCAGGCATTATTCCTGCGGTATTACATTACTACACTAATTTTTACCCATTAGCCGACGATGATGGGGTTGTAAAATTTGTATTGGCTGCTGCTGCAGTAGGCTTCTTATGTAAGCTTAACGCCTCTATTTCAGGAGCTGATGTGGGTTGTCAGGGTGAAGTAGGCAGTGCATGTGCTATGGCTGCTGCAGGTTTAGCCGAAGTGATTGGCGGTACTCCTGAGCAAGTGGAAAACGCTGCCGAAATTGGTATGGAACACAACTTAGGCCTTACCTGTGATCCTATTGCAGGCTTAGTTCAAGTACCCTGTATTGAGCGTAACGCTATGGGTTCGATCAAAGCGATTAACGCAGCTCATTTAGCTATGCGCGGCGACGGCACACATTTGGTATCATTGGATGACGTAATTAAAACCATGCGTGAAACCGGTGCTGATATGATGGACAAATACAAAGAAACTTCTCGTGGCGGTCTTGCGGTTAACGTGACCTACTGTTAATTAGATGGAGAGAACCATGTCTACACTGCGCCCCGCAGCAGGTATATTACCTCCCGTTCCTAGCCCAGCAGCTCAGCAAGGTAACTTTGGCGAACGCCTTAGAGCCTTGCGACAAGATCGACAAATGACGTTGCAGCAAGCCAGTAAGGTTACTGGTGTTGCTCAATCGACTTTGTCGAAAATGGAAAACAACCAGCTTTCTCCTACCTTTAATCTAATGCAGAAGCTCGCCGTTGGTTTAGGCATCGACATGCCTCAGTTGTTTGCTCCGGTAAAAGAAGTTCGTATTTCTGGTCGTCGCAGTGTTACCAAAAAACAGCAAGGTCGCGAACACCTAACCGCTACCTATGAACACGAATTGTTGGCAACGGAATTAGATTCAAAACGTATGGTGCCTTTTAAGAGCCGTGTTCGTGCTCGCACTTTGGATGAATTTGGTGGCTGGGTAAGGCATGAAGGCGAAGAGTTGCTGCTTGTGCTAGATGGCGACGTACTGGTGTACACGGAAGAGTACGAGCCGTTGGCTCTTAGCGAAGGGGATAGCACGTATTTTGACAGCACCATGGGTCATGCGGTGGTATCCACTAGCAAAGAAGATGCGTTAGTGCTTTGGGTGTGTGTTGCACATTAATTCTGAAGTGCTCATTCACAAGGTTAAGCAATGAAACAAGTGGTATTAGCCAGCGGCAACGCTGGTAAGTTAAAAGAGTTCGGCCAGTGTTTAGCGCCGCTAGGTATCGAGTTAATCCCACAAAGCCAGTTTCTCACCGAAGAAGTAGAAGAGACGGGCCTCAGCTTTGTTGAAAATGCCATTCTCAAGGCCCGCCATGCTGCTGCCGCATCAGGCATGCCGGCTTTAGCCGACGATTCAGGTTTAGAAGTAGATGCGTTAGGCGGTGCTCCTGGAATTTACTCGGCCCGTTATGCCGGTTCTCCTTTAAAGGGCCAAGCCAAAGACGCTGCCAATAGCGCTAAATTGATTGCTGACCTTGCCCATATCCCAGCGGATCTACGCACTGCTCGGTTCCAGTGTGTATTGGTGTATATGCGCCATGCTACCGACCCTACGCCGCTCATATGTCAGGCAGCGTGGGAAGGTGTGATTATGGAGAGTGCTCAGGGCGAACACGGTTTTGGTTACGACCCCATTTTTGAAGTGTTAGAAGAGGGCTGTCGCGCTGCGCAGCTCACGTCCACACAGAAGATTGCTATCAGTCATCGAGGCAAAGCCTTAGCCCAATTACAGCGAGCATTAGCGCAAGTTTGATGTCGTCAACTATGAAGCAGTTAGTATCGCCCCCCTTGTCACCTCGCTTTTTACCTCCCTTGAGCCTATATATCCACATTCCTTGGTGTGTACGTAAGTGCCCTTATTGTGACTTTAATTCCCATGCTACCCAGGGTGGGGAAGATATTCCCGAAGCAAGTTATATAAAAGCTCTGCTAGGTGATTTAAGCAAAGAGTTAGCTTTAGTCAGCGATCGCACCTTGCACAGTATTTTTATTGGTGGTGGTACACCCAGCTTAATGAGTGCTGCGGGTATTGGTGAAATTCTCGATTTTGTTAAAGCTAATATCACCTGTGAAAACGATATGGAGGTGACGTTAGAGGCGAATCCTGGAACCTTTGAACAAGCTAAATTTGCAGGCTTTCTGGAACGGGGTGTTAATCGTTTATCTATAGGCGTACAGAGTTTTGATGATGATTGTTTACAAGCGTTAGGCCGTATACACAGCGCTTCTCAAGCCAAGCTGGCTATCGGTAAAGCGCAGTCATTAGGGTTTAAGCGTATTAACTTAGATTTGATGCATGGTTTGCCAGGGCAAAGTTTAGAGAAGGGTTTGACTGACTTACAGCAAGCGTTGGCGTTTGGCACTGACCATCTGTCTTGGTATCAGCTCACTATTGAACCTAATACTGAGTTTTATAGCCGGCCCCCTAATTTGCCCGATGAAGATATTCTGGTAGATATTCAAGATCAAGGCCAAATACTCATCGAAGCTGCTGGGTTAACTCAGTACGAGATTTCGGCTTATTCCAAGCCAGGCAGCCAGGCCCGGCATAATCTCAACTATTGGCATTTTGGTGATTATATTGGTGTAGGGGCTGGAGCACATGGCAAAGTGAGTGCTTGGCATGATGGCGAAATGGTTATAGAGCGCAGGGTAAAGTTGCGCCAACCAAAGGCCTATATGGAAGCAATAACACCATTGGCCTCAAGCCATTGCGTTGCCCCAGAAGAACTGCAGCTGGAGTTCTTTATGAATGTCCTGAGGCTTCAGAAGGGTGTTTCTTCATCTACGTATCTAGCCAATACTGGACAAGCGCTGACTCAAGTGGAAATTGCTGTTGCCTCTGCTAGGCAGGCTGGGCTGTTGATGCCAGATAGGCTTCAGGCCACCCCATTAGGGTGGCGTTTTCTAAATGACCTGTTAGGGTATTTTGAATAGATAGCTTTGAATAAACTATTGCTCTAAATAGAATATTTGACTAAATTTTAACGGTATTGCCTTAGCATTCAAATCTGGCTGTATCTTCAGTTCGAAACGCCACATCTCCTCTTCTGTGAAACGCAATTGTGCAATGTAGTAGATGGCGTTTTGCTCTTTAATTTGTTGAAACTCTAATGGCAATACTTGCCCTATGATGTTGGTTCGAGTGCCTGTAACTACGGCTGGCAGAGGTTTTTTTGTGGCGCTATCAATTACTGAGATATTCAATAAAGCACGGTTTCTGGCGCGAGTGAAGCCATAAGTTTGAGCCACTTCAGGGGTGACTATCATGGTGTTAAAAGCATTGTAATGGATGTCGTACTTTTGGCTATGGATGGCCTGTTCTGCGTAGCTAGGTAGAGCCAACGACAGTGTTAATACAAGGGCTAATGGAGCTAGTAATAAACGAAAGATAACGCTAAGGTGGCGTGAATGGTTCATGATTTTTTGGCTTCTTCAGTCCTGCTAATATAGGACGCTTTATGATCGTCTAATTGTGCGTTATTCGTTGCAAAAAGTAAAAGCCAAATCAAAAACACGCTACAACGATAGAAAGAAAGCACCATAAAAAAGGAAATATTATGAAAAAGGTATGGGTTGGATTAGGCGCATTAATCACTATTATCTTAGTGGGTCTATCCGCTACCGGTAATATGCACATTATCAAAGCGGTACAAGCCACGTATTTTCAAGGGCAGGTCACTGCCAATATTAATGACGGGTCGGGGTTTAATCAAACCACTATACAGGCAGGCGATCATCAGGCCTTCGCACGTCACGCTCAATACAATGCCATCCCATTAAGCCAGCCACTACAAAACTACTTAGTTGAACAAAAGTCGGCTGCGTTCATGATCTTAAAAGATGGAAAAGTTTGGCATGAATCTTATTACGGGGCGTATACCAATCGCAGTCAAACCAACTCATTTTCTATGGCTAAAACAGTCATTACCTTATTAATTGGCGCAGCCATCGATGAAGGCTATATTAAACATTTTGATCAACCTATTAGTGATTTTTTACCCGAACTAAAGGAACATGCAAAAGGGGTGACTATTGCTCAGCTTTCGGCCATGACATCGGGCATGGATTGGGATGAAAACTACTACTCTCCATTCTCTGCAACACCAAAATTATATTATGGCAGCGACAGTGAAACCTTCGTATTAGAGCAAAGTTATAGTCAAAAACCAGGTGCTACCTACTACTACAGCAGCGCTTCAACACAGTTATTAACCTTGCTGCTTAAACGAGCCATAAAAACTAGCAGCTTGTCTTTGTCAGACTATTTATCACAGCGGTTATGGCAACCTCTGGGTATGAACGATGATGCGCTTTGGCACACCGATGAGCAGGGTTTAGAATTGGGTTATTGCTGCATTAGTACCAACGTTGAGAATTGGGCAAAAATAGCGCAGTTATTGCTTAATGATGGCCAATGGCAAGGGAAAACCATCATTAGTGGCGATTTTATACGGGCCATCAAAAAAACCACTTTGGTGTCTCACTATGCACATAGCCTTTGGATCGATCAGCGCACACCTGCCACTTTTTACGCCCTAATGGGACACTTGGGGCAATATACTATCATTCATCCCGACGAGAACATCGTGGTGTTGCGTTTAGGTGAAACTCGTATCAAAGACAGTGATAACACCACTCGGTTCTTGCCCTCTGAAATTGAGTTTTATAGTGATGAGGCATTGAAACTCGTTAAATCCAATCCTTAGCTAATACTTGGCTAGGGTAAACTGAGCTAATGTTGAGATGAAGGCTGCTCTCAGGAGGGTACATGGGTGATATATTAACCATTGGAGGCAGTCGAGGTTGGGGCTGCTAGGGCACGGGTGTTGGTAACTAAAGTTTATCCCTAGTAGTTTCAATGCATCCAATATGAGACACTATTAAACTAAATTATTGATCAGTATTTTAAGAGGCCTTGAAGGTTTCTGTAAAGGGCTATCTAAGTCTATTAAGGGCGTTGTTTCATCATGACAAATGCAGGTGTATTTTTAGTACAAACAGTTTTTGGGTTGTACCTCACGCTGGTTATTATCCGCTTTATGTTGCAGTTGGCTAAGGCCGATTTTTATAATCCTTTAGCTCAAGCTGTGGTGAAAATGACGCAACCGTTTGTTGCTATGTTGCAGAAGGTAATGCCGCGCACTGGACGTTTTAGCCTAGCTACGCTGGTGCTAGCGTTTTTAGTTCAGTTATTGTTAATTGTCGTGGTGCTATTAATTGCTGGTTTTGATCTGCCTAACCCTGTGAGTTTGGCCATGTGGAGCGTCATTGGTTTGGCTTCTCAAGTGCTCGACTTGTTATTTTTTGCCATACTTGCAAGCATTGTTTTGAGTTGGCTAGCGCCTCACACTAAACACCCCGGGGCCTATTTGCTGCATCAGCTCACAGAGCCAGTGATGTCACCAGTGCGACGTATGTTGCCCAACCTTGGTGGCTTAGATTTCTCTCCTATTCTGGTATTCATCATGATTAATTTAGTGGACATGCTGGTGATTCAGAATGCAGCCTCTACCTTTGGCATGCCACGTGGTTTGGTATTGGGGTTATAGTGATGACTAAGGATCAACCTAAAAATGCATTTAATTTTGAAGCCTCGCTAGCCGAGTTAGAAGCTTTAGTGAAGCAAATGGAGCAGGGCGACTTAACCCTAGAAGACTCTTTGTCCGCCTTCGAACGTGGGATTTCATTAACCCGGGGCTGCCAAACGGCGCTTGCCCAAGCTGAGCAAAAGGTCAATGTATTGATGCAAGATGCCCAAGGCCGTGTTGTAGAACAGCCCTTTAGTAAGGAGCCTTAAGTTTGGACTTTGATTCATTAGACGACTTTCTAAGCCACTCTCAAAACCGCGTAGAGCAGTACCTCAATACGGCCATTGGCCAGCGACGTGCTAGCGGGGTTTTATCCCAAGCGATGACCTATAGCGCTGTGCAAGGTGGTAAGCGAGTGAGGGCAGCCTTGGTGTATGGCGCCGCCCGTGCGTGTGGTGTTGATGACGCCGCTTTAGATCCACTAGCAGCTGCTGTTGAAGCAATACATGCCTATTCTTTAATTCACGACGATCTGCCCGCTATGGATGATGATGCCTTACGACGCGGTCAACCCAGTTGTCATATTGCTTTTGATGAAGCCACTGCAATTTTAGCTGGCGATGCCCTGCAAGCGCTGGCTTTTGAATTGCTGGCTAGAGCGCAAGGCCCTGAAATAAGTGCTGAGCAATGTTTAGCAATGGTGGCATGTTTGGCCGAAGCCTCTGGAGCTAAAGGTATGGTGGCCGGACAAATGCTAGATATGGCGGCAGCACATGATGCGGTTAATTTGGCGCAGTTGGAACGCCTGCATGGTTTAAAAACAGGGGCTTTGATTGTTGCAAGTGTAGAGATTGGTGCTTTGTCACAGAGCCAGGTTAGCACTAACCAAATTGACCTCTTGCGTACATATGCACAAGCGATTGGTCTAGCCTTTCAGGTGCAGGACGACATTCTGGACATCGAGGGTGATACGGCAACTCTGGGTAAAACTCAGGGTTCGGATGTGATCAATGATAAGTCCACCTACCCAGCATTGCTGGGTATGACCGCTGCTAAAGAGCGGTTGATGGAGCTACATCAGCAGGCCAAAGAGTCTGTAACCGAATTTGGTGCTGCAGCGCAGCCGTTGGTTTGGTTGGCAGACTTTATTGTTACCCGCAAGCACTAGCAACATGTTCCCAGTTATCCTAAAAATTCCACGGCAAGCGCCCGTCACAGACTTGTTTGATCAAGTGGATGGTGTGGCAGATTTGCGCACGCTAAAGCCAGCACAATTACCTCAATTAGCCTATGAGCTACGCTTGGCGTTGTTATACAGCGTGGGCCAAACTGGAGGCCACCTAGGTGCTGGCTTAGGGGTGGTAGAACTCACCATTGCCTTACATTACTTGCTTGATACACCTAACGACCGGCTGATCTGGGATGTGGGTCATCAGGCCTATCCTCATAAAATGCTCACCGGGCGCAAGAAGGCCATGTTAAGTATGCGGCAGGAGGGTGGTTTAGCGCCATTCCCTAAACGCGATGAAAGTCCATTTGATGCTTTTGGTGTAGGTCATGCCAGTACCTCTATTAGTGCTTTATTGGGTATGGTTTTGGCAAATAAGAACCCTCTGGCCCGGCATGTTGCGGTGATTGGAGATGGAGCACTTACCGCTGGCATGGCCTTTGAAGCGTTAAATCATATGGCCCACTGCCAAGCCAACGCACTCATTATTGTTAATGATAATGATATGGCTATCGATGAAAACCTGGGTGGATTAGCCACTTTTTTAGATGACCATCATGGATATGGAGGACCATCGCAGTGGTTTACGGCGCTAGGCTTTGCCTACCGTGGCCCTGTGGATGGTCACGACTTACCGCAATTAATGTTGGCGATTAATGAATTGTTGCAGCTTCCTGGCCCCAAGTTGTTGCATATCAATACCTTAAAAGGCAAAGGTTATGGGCCAGCTGAAAGTGATCCAGTGGGTTACCATGCGTTGGCAAAAATTGACCCAATTGAATCTGTGGTTATCAAAAATTGCCCTACTTATGCCCATGTGTTTGGCAAGTGGGTTTGTGAGAAGGCACGAATAGATGATCGGTTAATGGCAATTACTCCTGCCATGGTTGGCGGTTCTGGCCTTGAGCCTTTTGCCAAAGAATTTGGTGCGCGGTTGTTTGACGTAGCAATTGCCGAACAGCATGCGATTACCTTGGCTGCGGGTATGGCGTGTGAAGGTGCTAAACCTGTAGTGGCTATCTATTCTACGTTTTTACAGCGTGGTTATGATCAGCTTATTCACGATATTGCATTGCAGGATTTGGACATATTATTAGCCATTGATAGAGCTGGAGCCGTGGGCGAAGATGGTGCGACTCATACAGGTGCTTATGACCTGGCATTTTTACGCTGCTTGCCTAACCTAGTAGTGATGGCTCCAAGCAACGCTGCTGAAACTAGGGCGATGCTAAGCTTTGGTTATGCTCATTGTGGGCCAGCTGCAGTGCGATATCCCCGTGGTGAAGCGCTCGAGGGGCCACCTATGATAGCGCCTATTGAGTTGGGTAAAGGCCGGGTGATACGCTCTTCGGATAAGCCCAATACCATTGCGATACTAAATTTTGGGGCTTTGTTGGACAAGGTAGTCACCGTTGCAGAGGCTGTTGATGCTACGCTGGTAGATATGCGCTTTGTGAAGCCGTTAGATGAAACTCTGTTACAGCAATTACTTGCTCAGCATAACGGTTTTGTCACTATCGAAGATCATAGCTGTATTGGTGGTGCAGGTTCTGCTGTGAGTGAGTGGTTAGTGCAGCAAAAAGAAAATGTTAGATTGTTATGTTTAGGCCATGAAGACGCTGCCTTACCTCATGGAAGCCGTGAACAGGTGTTGCATAATGCGGGTTTATCCGAGACGGCTATAACAGCAAAAATTGAGACATGGCAGGCTCAACTATTGGCCGAATAAGTGATCTAGTTTGCTGGCCTTTGTGGCTAGGTAGGCTTTGTTATGGCTATTTTCACCCACTTCTAGTGCTTGGCGTTTTTCTACCTTAATACCAAGGTCTGTGAGAGCTTTAATTTTTCGTGGATTATTGGTCATCAACTGCACCGACTTGATTTGTAGGTAATCAAGCATATCTTTGGTCATATCATACTTACGCATGTCGGCATCAAAACCTAAGCGTTCATTGGCTTCTACAGTGTCCGCTCCTTGGTCTTGTAGGTTGTAAGCCTTTATTTTATTCAACAAACCAATGCCACGGCCTTCTTGGCGCAAGTACAAAAGTACACCACGGCCTTCATTGGCAATGCGCTTTAGAGCTTCTTGTAGCTGATAACCACAATCGCAACGCATGCTGAATAAGGCATCACCTGTTAAGCATTCTGAGTGCAGACGCGTCAGCACGGCAGTGCCGTCAGTAAGGTCACCCATGCTTAGGGCGAGATGCTCCTTGCCAGTTTCGCTATCAGCAAAGCCATGCATATCGAAAGTGCCGTACGGGGTAGGCAGCAATGAGGAGGCGACATGTGTAGTAGGCACGGAAATTCCTTAAACAACAACGGTGATCAAAATATAGTATCCCCCTTTAGTGGGGGCTGCAAACCATATCACAAGTGGCCGGATGGCTAAATACTATGGAAGGTGCTTTCCCCCTTTTATTGACGTCTCAGGGTATAATGGAGGCATATTTTTGCATTAATCAGGAAATCACATGGCGCAGTTTGTATATACGATGAATCGGGTTGGAAAAGTGGTTCCTCCCAAGCGAGAAATTTTAAAAGACATCTCTTTGTCTTTTTTCCCTGGTGCCAAGATTGGTGTATTGGGCTTAAATGGTTCTGGTAAATCCAGCTTGTTACGTATCATGGCTGGCGTCGATACAGAATATAACGGTGAAGCACGTCCGCAGCCGGGCATTAATGTGGGTTATTTAGAGCAGGAACCGCAGCTGGATGATTCCAAAACCGTGCGTGAAGTGGTTGAGGAAGGTGTTGCCGAAGCGAAAAATGCCCTAACAGCATTAGACGCGGTATATGCAGCTTACGCAGAACCCGATGCAGATTTTGATGCTTTGGCAGCCGAGCAAGCCAAGCTAGAAGACATCATTCAAGCCAGTGATGCACATAACCTAGAACGCACTTTAGAAGTGGCGGCAGAAGCTTTACGCTTGCCAGGATGGGATGAAAGTGTAGAGCATTTGTCGGGTGGTGAACGCCGTCGTGTAGCCTTGTGTCGTTTGCTATTGAATAAGCCAGACATGTTGTTATTGGATGAGCCGACTAACCACTTGGATGCTGAATCTGTGGCTTGGTTAGAGCGCTTCTTAGTGGATTATAACGGCACTGTTGTGGCCATTACCCACGACCGTTATTTCCTTGATAACGCTGCGGGCTGGATTCTAGAGCTAGACCGTGGCCATGGCATCCCTTACGAAGGCAACTATTCATCTTGGCTAGAGCAAAAAGAAGCGCGCTTGGTTCAAGAAGGCCGCCAGCAAGCATCCCACGAAAAAGCAGTGAAGTCTGAGTTAGAGTGGGTGCGCAGCAACGCCAAAGGCCGTCAGGCTAAATCAAAGTCGCGTTTAGCTCGTTTTGAAGAATTAAGCTCACGTGAATTTCAAGAAAGAAATGAAACCTCTGAAATCTATATTCCACCTGGCCCACGTTTAGGCGACAAAGTCATTGATGTGAAAGGCGTAAGTAAAGCCTTTGGCGACAAGATGTTAGTGGAAGGTTTGGAGTTCAGTATGCCCCAAGGCGCTATTGTTGGTGTTGTGGGTGGTAACGGCGCTGGTAAGTCGACCTTGTTCAAAATGCTTACGGGCAGTGAGCAACCAGATTCAGGCAGCATCGAAATAGGCGATACCGTTGAATTAGCCCATGTAGACCAAGAACGTCAATTAGATGGTACGAAAACTGTGTGGGAAGAACTGTCTGATGGACAGGACATTATTACCGTAGGCAATTATCAGGTGCCTTCGCGTGCTTATGCAGGGCGTTTTAACTTTAAGGGCAATGATCAGCAGAAGTTTGTGAAAGACTTGTCTGGTGGTGAACGTAACCGTTTGCACCTAGCTAAGCTCCTTAAGCAGGGTGGCAACGTATTGTTATTAGACGAACCGACCAACGACCTTGACGTAGAAACCTTACGTGCTCTAGAAGAAGCTTTATTGGCCTTCCCTGGTGCTGCTATCGTGATCTCTCACGACCGGTGGTTCCTAGACCGCGTTTGTACTCACACTCTAGCCTACGAAGGCGATTCTAAGGCATCCTTCTTTGAAGGTAACTACTCAGAATATGCCGAAGACTATAAAACCCGCACAGGTAAAGATCATCAGCCTACGCGAGTGAAGTATAAGAAATTGGCTTAAAGTAGGTCATTACTTATGCCATATAAAGCGAAGCCGGAGTATCTAAGATGCTCCGGCTTCGCTTTATATGGGGTAGATTCGCTTGGCCAGATACGGCGCTGTGATTAAGCTTTAAATAGCTGAGCTAATTCCTGTGATCGGTGATGTGCAGCAGCCATAGCTTGGCTGCAAAGCTGGCTAAAACCACCCTCATTAAAGGTATTTAGGGCTTGTTCTGTAGTGCCTTTGGGTGAGGTCACAGCAACCCGTAATTGAGCGGGTGTTTGATCACTTTGTTGGGCCATTTGAGCAGCTCCGGCAGCCGTTTGAAGTACCAACTGTTGTGCCACTTCGTTACTTAGCCCTAGTTGTTCTGCTCCAGCAATCATGGCTTCCATCATCAAAAAGTAATAAGCAGGCCCGCTGCCTGAAACAGCCGTGACAGCATCAATATGAGCTTCAGTTTCCACCCACAAAGCTAACCCTACTGACTGCATAATAGTGCTGGCGGTTTGTTTTTGCGCATCGGAAACGTCGTCAGTGGCAAACAATCCCGCAGCCCCTTGGCCTACCAAAGAGGGCGTGTTGGGCATGCAGCGAACAATAGGCGCTTTTTGCCCCAACCAGGTTTCTATACTACTGGCTAAAATGCCAGCGGCCACTGAAACAATGAGTTGTTTTGAAGCGTCTACTGCAGGCGCAATGCTTTGTACCAAATCTCCCATCATGTGCGGCTTTACGCCTAATACGATCACGTCGGCTTGATGACACAAAGATAAGTTATCGGTACTAGTTTGAATGCCAGTGTCTGCCGACAATATGTCTAATTTGGCTTGAGTGCGGCCGCTGGCACAGATCTTATCTTGCGGATATCCCGCGGCAAGCATGCCTTTGAGAATGGCTTGCGCCATGTTGCCGGCGCCAATAAAGGCAATGTGAGGAGTCTGTGGCATGATTCTGTCCTGGTTGTTATACGTTGTTATAGCTTAGGATTAAGTTCGTTACGGGCACCAAAAATATCTGTGCCAATGCGCACTATGGTTGACCCGCACGCAATGGCAGTAGTCAGGTCACCCGACATGCCCATAGAAAGCTGTTTTATATGGGGGTAAGTGAGGTGAAGCTGATCTCTAGCAGCTGCCATTTTATTGAAAGCGTGGCGTTGAGTAGATTCGGTTTGACCTGCAGCGGGTATACACATTAATCCACATAATAACAGGTTAGGTAATTGTGACACCTGCTCCGCAAGTGCTTCTAATTGTTCCAGTGCTACACCATTTTTGTTATCTTCGTTGCTAATGTTAACCTGTATGAGCACCTTTAATGGTGGTAAGTGAGCCGGCCTATGTTGGCTTAGCCGTTGGGCAATTTTTTCTCTATCCAAGGTGTGAACCCAATCAAACTGGGCCGCTATAGTTTTGGTTTTATTGCTCTGAATAGCGCCTATGAAATGCCATATTATGTCCTCATGGGGGCAGTGTTCAATTTTCTCCAAAGCATCTTGTAGGTAATTTTCTCCAAAGTGGCGTTGGCCATGATCATAGGCATCGATCACGTCAATCAACGGTTTAGTTTTGCTGACCGCCAATAACATTACGTCATTTGTGCTTCTGCCAGATGCTTGGCAGGCTTCAGTAATGCGCTGTTGGGTGCGCATTAAGGCTTGGGGAATGGTCTGCTGGATAGGGTAAGGTGACATAAGTAAACGCTGCATAAGGCGACAAGTAAACAGTAGTTATCATGGTAACAATTCTAACGTGAGTCTCATAGGGTAGAGTTAAGACTAAAAGTTGCGGGAGATGGACTTAAAGTTAACACAAAGCGACCTCGTTATAGGTCTGTGGTACGAACCGCTTGAGGTTAAGGGTGTTAGCCAATATCATGCTATATGGTTTAGGTTTTTTTAAAATAGCTCACAGGTTCCGGATACACGATGACTTTAGCTCTATCCATTACAGATTTACACAAAAGCTTTAATGAAAACGAAGTGATTAAAGGCATGTCGTTAGAAGCCAATAAGGGTGACGTGATCTCTTTAATTGGAGCAAGTGGCTCGGGTAAAAGCACCTTCTTGCGTTGTATTAACTTGTTAGAGACACCTAATAGTGGTGAAGTCAGACTCAACGGCGAGTTGATGGAAATGAAGACTGACAGTAAGGGCAACCGCTTGCCTGCTGACCAAAAACAAGTTGATCGCATGCGTACTAAATTGGGCATGGTATTCCAAAGCTTTAATCTTTGGAGTCACATGACCATTCTAGAAAATATTATGGAAGCACCGGTACACGTTTTAGGTCAAAGTAAAACTGAAGCCCATGCCAATGCTATGGCACTGTTGGAAAAAGTAGGTATTGCCGATAAAGCGCTGCAATACCCAGACCACTTGTCTGGTGGGCAGCAGCAGCGAGCAGCCATTGCCCGCGCTCTAGCGATGGATCCAGAGGTCATGTTGTTTGACGAGCCTACTTCTGCACTAGACCCTGAATTAGTTGGAGAGGTGCTTAAGGTGATGCGTCAGCTGGCAGCAGAAGGCCGCACCATGATTGTTGTGACCCACGAAATGGCCTTTGCTCGCGAAGTGTCATCTAAAGTTATTTTCCTCCATCAAGGAATGATTGAGGAGCAAGGGGCTCCGGAAGAGGTGTTTCAGAATCCAAAATCAGAACGATGCCGCCAGTTTTTGGCTTCGAGCTATTAAATCCTAGCCTTTATTGGCTAACTATAACCACAATAAATGAACGATGAGGTTTTTTATGAATAAACTACTTGCTGCTGCACTAACTGCAGGCGCGATGACTATGTCTTTGGGCGCTGTTGCGGCTGACACAATCTTGATGGGTACTGAAGGTGCATACCCTCCATACAACTACTACGACAGTGACAACAACCTAATTGGTTTTGACATTGAAGTAGGCGACGCTATTTGTGCTGCTATGAAAGCAGACTGCGAGTGGGTTACCTCTGATTGGGACGGTATCATCCCTGCATTGTTAGCTAAGAAGTTTGACACTATCCTTGCCTCAATGTCTATCACAGATGAGCGTAAGCAAAAGATCGACTTTACTAACAAGTACTACAACACTCCTAACCGTTTCATCCGTGCGGCTGGTTCTAACACTGAAGCTACTTCTGGCGTGATCGTTGGAGTTCAAAGCTCTACTGTTCAAGAAAACTACCTTCGCGGTGTATATGGTGATACTTTAGTAATCCGTACATACGGCGCTCAAGAAGAAGCTAACTTAGACTTTGCTGCCGGCCGTGTAGACATGTTGTTTGTTGACGTAATTGTTGGTGACGAAATGATGAAGTCTTCAGGTATGGAAGGCGAATTCTTTGGCCCTGATATTGCTGATTCTAAGTACTTTGGAGCTGGCGCTGGTATCGGCGTACGTCAAGAAGACACTGAATTGCGTGACCG
>Ga0308025_1000353_pt1 | contig 24326 bp, 15 predicted proteins | sample Neamet422_FD_201298 | JGI IMG/M metagenome (GOLD analysis project Ga0308025, IMG submission 201298) | Marine microbial communities from water near the shore, Antarctic Ocean - #422 | ecosystem: Environmental > Aquatic > Marine > Unclassified | place: Southern Ocean | collected 2014-10-03
AGTTGGTATACGTGCTTGTCGGCTGGATAAAACGGCCCTCACGGCTCTTATCGGTCACACAATAGGTCAATGCATCGACAAAAGTTCCATTTGGTAGGGTGACCGTTACATTCCGACGTTCATATGCTTCCACTTTCGTTCCTTCTTTTCGATCCATTACTTTCAGCGTAACATCGTCCATGCGAAAGAGAACTCCAGGAACAGCATGACCTCGACCAGTTTCGACCACATCTGCAGCACCACCTTCTCGTCCTTGAGAAAAATAATGAAATTTCAAGGAATAGTTGGGTAGCCAACATGGACTGAGTTCAACTAAGCCATCAAAGCGGAGGTTTTTCTTTTCACACCAAGACTTCCAGTCGTCCCAATCAAGATTCGAGCCGTATCCGAAATACAGCGTACCGTCGCCTTCCATGGACTGACAGCAAGGCAAGAATATATCAAATCTTACCGAATTAGCCCCAAGAGCATGGTTCAAGAATTTCTTGTCCACCCATCAAAGGTTGCAAGACTTGAGGAATCCGTACTCTTCCATCTTCCATTTGGTTTTGTTCCATAATGGCAACTAAGGCACGTGAGGTTGCAACTGCGGTAGAGTTGAGGGTATGTGCAATCGGTTGACCAGCATGTCCTGGTTGCCCATAGCGAATTTGTAATCGGTTGGCCTGATAATCGGTGCAGTTCGAGCACGAAACGACTTCTTTGTATTGGTTTGCACCAGGAATCCAAGCTTCAAGGTCGTATTTTCGAGCAGCGACCGTTCCCATATCACCGGTACAAATGTTCACAACCTCGTAATGCATTTCAAGTGCATCCCATAAGTCAAGGCAGTTTTGTAACAGTTCTTCTTGCAGTTCCCATGATTGTTCAGGAGTTGCAATAATGATTTGTTCAATTTTGGTAAATTGGTGAACTCGCCAAATCCCTAAATCAGATTGGCCATGAGAGCCGACCTCTCTACGGAAGCACGGCGAGACACCTACAATGCGCAACGGCAAGTCACTCTCTGGTATCGTTTCATTCATGAACATGGCAGTGAGTGGATGTTCTGCTGTTGCTATCATGTAGTGGTTGTCAGGTTCAACTCCATACATGACCGTCTCAAAATCAGAAAGATCGGTTACGCCTTCGTAGGCTTCACGGTTCATCATGATTGGAGGTTGAACAAAGGTGTAGCCACGTTCTCGAATGAAATTCACAGCAAAGTGCTGTAAAGCAAAATCAAGTCTTGCTAAGTCACCTTTGAGGAAGAAGAATCGACTTCCAACAATCTTTGCAGCGCGTTTAAGGTCAACCCATTTATTCATTTCAATGAGTTCGTTATGGGTTTTGGGTTCAAATTCAAAGACGGGTTTCTCTCCATGAACACTGAGTTGAGTGTTTCCTGATTCATCGGGGCCAACTGGGACATCAGGATGAAGAATGTTCGGGATGCTCATTCGCAGACGGTCTCGTTCTGCCATAGCTTGGTCAGTTTTTGTTTCCATCTCGGTAATTTGCGAACCTAAATCAGCAACCTCGGCAAGAATACGCTGAGCCGCTTGTTCATCACCAGATTTCTTTGCAGCCCCAATACCTCGGGCCGCAGTATTTTTTGTTGCACGAAGTTGATTTGCTTCATGCTGAAGATTAACCCATTCTTGATCCAAAGCAATAACTTGGTCAATCTTGTCATGAGGTATGCCTCGTTTATCATGGTCCTTACGAATAACATCGGACTCATTTCGGAACAGGTTCATATCAAGCATTTCATTCACCTCACAATGTGATTCCAAAGTCGAATATAGCGGTTCCTACAATGAGGAGCCCTCCGATAATATAGCCCAAAATAGCGCCTCCATTCAACAATGGAAGCCCTGCTTGTGCACGTCCACGTGCGACATAGGTCATCAAAGCAAAGTAGCCAACTAATCCACCAAGAAGCGTTGTCATTGCCACGAGGAAGCCATCAGTTCCATCGATGTATTGCGCAGCAGACAGTACCAACATTCCAGGGAAAATAACATCGCCAAGTCCCATGAACATGGCGTCTTTGCCTTTCTTTTTAGGTGCAGAAGTAGCACTCGGGCGTTGTGATGGCTCGACATTCTTTTCCTTCATTGAAACTGTTTCCTCGATAAATGAATAGCCCTTTTCTTGAGGAGCAACCAAAAGTATTGGGAGTCGCAGTCCAATCATTGTATCGGCTAAGACAAGCATATGCTTTGAGTGATAGACCGCCCAAGCATCATACACTGCAGCAGCAATCATGAAGATAATAATCAGTGTTGGAACAAATGTGACTCCAAGCATTACAATGACACCAGAACCGACCAGCACACCAACGGTGTTGACGACATACCATTCACTGTGGACATAGAGTAAGATCATCAAAATGATGGCAACCAAGAGTCCAGCAAGGAGAGGCCCATCTTCCAGTTGTAAACCTTCGATAGCCAGCATTTCGTTAGTTATGATACCGGATTGTATAGAAATTGAACCGTTGTCATACACAGCATGAAATTGGGATGAATTCTCAGATTGACCGAACCAACTTGTGGACAGGTTCTCTGATACAGGGAAACTAATCTTCTTCTTCAAAAGTGGACCGTGGTGCCAACTTGCACTCTCATCAGTGGTAATGAGTAGGTCACTCCAACCACTTTCATCAAGGTCAGTGATACGAACAGATTGAATAGAATCTGCGTATCCAAGAAGGTTCATCTTCGTTTGAGGTGTGAACTCTTCTTCGTTCCATTCAATTCCAACGACATCACCATTTTCTTCTCCAAGTAACAAAAATCCTTCTTGAGCATCTGATTCATTCATCATATTTTCTGACCATGGTGAATGGCCGAAATCAGCACTGGTAAAATTGCTCGTAGCATTCATCTTAAACAAAACTTTAGCCTCTGAATAGACACCTTCAGGGGCTAGAGGGTCAAAACTTGGAGCTGTTTTTTCCAATTCCACAACGACTGCCATGTTTGGAGTCACGATGAGAACTTTATTGTCATCTATTAATTCAGCATATTCAACACCATAGTGGGTTTGCAATTCAGGTGGTAGATTCCATCCGGCTTGGTAGAACAGTCCACCAGGACTTTCATCGAAGGTGTTGAAGCGAACCAATACATTGTTTTCGTTGATGACATACATTGCATCATCAGCATGGAAGGCAAGTGAACAGGCGCCTAACAGCGAGCCTATGAACTCAAAATTGAAATTCCCCTCACCGTCATCGACATATCGATGGCAAGCATAGGATTGTTGTAATTCTCCAGTTTCAGCATCGACATACCAAATGTAACCTTGATTGGTGAAAGAGTAATATTGATCTGAAACAACGACGCGGAGTTCTCCAGTATCGTCAAACGACAGCCGCTCTTGTGTCATGGTCCAAGTAGGGGTTCCATTCACCATTTCTTCACCATGATAGACGCTGATTGAATCGGTCAAATTACCAGGGCTTTGAAGCAGGGTGTTGGTAAGGTGGGTATCCAAACCATGATGGGAGAGATAGGACATTTCGAATTCGTTTTCATTTTCGTATGCAAAGGTTTCAACTTCTAAATCCAAAACCAACATATGAGCCAGTGGCACTGTAGTGTACATCAATGCAATCGAAAGAACACCCATGATTCCATATTTGATGATCCATTCTTTCTTGTATTTAGCAAGCAGTAAAATGAATGCAGTAAAGACAAAAATCATGAATAATTCCAATGCAATGTAGCGTACTTGAGATGCACCGGCTTCCCCAAATGCTTGTAATCCTGCCACATCATACCATGGGCGAATGAACAAAGAAATTGCGATGGTCAAGATAAACATGAACGCCATGCCCAGCATTGAAGGAAGTTGTTCCTTCATCATCGAAAATATGTTGTCTTCTGACTTTAATTCTGCCTGAACTGCAGCAAATTCCTCCGAAACCTTTCGGTTCGGCGTAGAGGGTTCCTCCTGTTCGGTCATACCCTGTGCGAGTTCGGACACTCATATGAGCGTCGCGTATATCACGCCCCCTACGGGGGCGATACAACATCCCCCAACTCGGCGTGAAGAAAAGCCCTAATCCTGCCAACTCTTCGGCCAGATATGGTTGAAGTGCGCGTCTGGCTTGAATCGACCAAAAAGCGTGGTATGGCACTTGGTCTCAAGAGCACAAGAACTGTCCTCGACCGCCTTCATCTCACACTCCCTCCTCACATCATCCATGTTGCTGGAAGTAATGGCAAAGGAACAGTATGTGCTTTGATGGCAGCATCTTTGTTATTAAACGGTACACAAAATGTCCTTTTCACCTCACCCCATGTCGCTCGGATTGAAGAACGCATACGAAGAAACGGTTGCCCGATTTCTCCGCAAGAGTTTGATGAGGCATTGGAACGAATTCATCATGCAGCAAATGGGGACGAATTCAACTCGGTTATCGAACTCACCTTTTTTGAAGTGACGTATCTTGTTTCCATGGTCAGTTCAGTTGGTAGTTCCGTGTTGATTCTCGAAACGGGTTTAGGTGGACGCTTGGATGCGACTCGAAGTGGACCTGCAACCGCTTCCCTGGTCACTTCAGTCAGCCTTGAGCACACTGATATTTTAGGTTCAAATTTGCCAACCATCGCTCAAGAGAAAGTAGCGATTACCCGACCGCATTGTCCAGTCATTATCCGAGACCCTGAGAATCAAGATGTTCGTCAAGCGATGCTCAGCGAGGTGCTGAATGCTGGCAATGAAGAACTGAACGAAACGCTTGGCCCCGGTAAAGCACATTTTGTAACCATTCCCAAAGAGGCTACAGTCTACGAAGAGGCTGGATTTTTAGCCGATGCTCTGTTTGATACACTTGGTTTTCCAACTGAATTCATCGAACAAGCAAGACAGATTCTTCGATGGCCCGCCAGAATGCAGCAATTAACCAAACTTGAAACATCAACCCATCCCTATTTGCTTGATGCGGCCCATAACCCATCTGGATTACGCCGAATCCTTCCTGAATTAGAACGGTACATCGTACAACATGCGCCAGAAAAAGACGGTAAACCCCTTTGGACACTTCTGTTTGGAACTTCCCCTCAAGACGATCTCACAGAATTCCTCTCACCTTTGCATGATGTGTGCCGGCGCATGCCGCCAAAGCAGATTGTCCTGACTCAACCCCATGGAGGTCGGTATCCTGGTGTTGCAATCGAACTTCTTCTTGAACAAAATTGGTCAAGTGATACACCTTTACGTGCAGCTTCAGCATCTCAAGCAGTGGAAACGTTATCCCGGTATTCGGAGGATGAAGTTGGCCTTGTTGTGAGTTTAGGCTCGCTGTATTTGCAAGGAAATTTACTCAATGTTTTTGATTGGGCCAGTGATGAAAACCTTTCTTTGTTTGCGAAGCACTGATAGAGAGTTGGCATGTGAGAGGTTTGTTGAGGACCATGAGTGATAAATGGGATATTCGGTTTTTAGAATTAGCAAAGCACATTTCAGGTTGGAGTAAAGACCCTTCAACCAAAGTAGGCTGTGTGGTTGTCGGTGAAGACCGAGAGATACGGTCGACAGGATTCAATGGATTTCCTCGAGGAATAAACGATGACAACGATCGTTTAACCGACCGATCAAAGAAATACCCATTGATTTGCCATGCCGAAGAAAATGCTATCATGCACGCAGCTCGTATCGGTGTTGCTTTGAAAGGAAGTACTGCATTTGTGACATGGCCCCCTTGTTCTCGATGTGCTCGTTCGTTGATTCAAGCAGGAATTAAAGAAATCGTCTATCCCGAAACAGATGGGATTCCTGAGCGATGGATGGAAGATTTCACCATCTCCAATGGCATGCTTCTTGAAGCAGGCATCTTAGTTCGAACGGTTTGATTTCTACCGAACCGACGCCTTCATGCTCTCATGTCTGTTGGCAAATCTATGCGAGGAGGTCTACAAGCACTCGCTGTGATCTTTATCCTGATGTGTTCAGGTTGTATTACACCGACTGTTGACACGCTTCCTATCAATCAATCACAAGAGCCGGAGTTGCCTTCTGAACCTTGCAATGGCTTGCTGATTCTCTGCTTAAGAACCTATGATGATGTGACGTTCCCAGAAACGCACAACGCCTTTTCGACGCACCAAGATGGAATTTATTATCCGGCAAGTAACCATCAAACGGGCCTTGATGCTCAATGGAATGCTGGAATGCGGGCTTTTATGATCGACACACATTATCAAAACCTTGGCGATGAGCGTGTCGAAACAGTTCGATTATGCCACGGTGACGATGACCGAGGGTTTAGCCCATGCACGTATGGAAATATCGATTCCGTGGACTGGTTGGCAAACCTGAACGGGAAAATAGAACAGAATCCGCGTGATATTGTCACATTGTTAGTTGAAAACTATGTCCAACCGGATCATCTCAAAGCTGTGTTTGAACTATCAGGTTTGTATGAGAAAGTGTTCATTCACGAATCAAATACTCCTTGGCCGACATTACAGGAATTGATTGACCAAGACACGAGATTAGTGGTCTTTTGGGAGCAAGGTAGCGACGCCTCTCACCCTTGGGTCCATGATTTCCTCACTCACAGTTGGACCACTAATTTCGCTGAACAAAATACAGAAGACATGAATTGTGACCTGTTACGCGGTGATGTCGAACAAGAAGTCTACCATATGAACAACTGGTTGAGAGGTCCAGCAGGACTGTCTGACCCTTCACGTGGCGATGAAGCAAACAACGCTGACTTCCTGATTCAGCGCGCAAAAGAATGTTGGCAACAGCATGGAAAGCGTCCGACATTTATTGCAGTTGATTGGTGGGAAGACGGAGATGTTGTCGCTGCAGTAAAGGTAATTAACGAACTTGAAGATTGGGAATAATCAACTCCAGAAGCGTCGAGTTCGAGCGTATTCTATTTCGGCATTATGAATTGTTTCAAGTAAACCTTCGATGTTGTTACGCTGAACTTTCCGTAAGACTCGCTGAGCAGTTGCTTCTCCGATGCCCCGACCCATTAAACAGAGAACTGCTTCATAGCCTCGTGATTGAACGACAGAGGCATTTTTCATCATTCTTGCCTGGTCTTTTTCATCATCAGAATCCACCCAACCCTCCAACATAGATTGCATTCGCTCTGGTGAACAAGCCAGCATCGAACCTTTGCATTTAACACACTTTTTGATGTCGTTTATTTCCAGATACCGGGCAACACGGAATCGCCGTGTAGCTTTGCATTTCAAACAACAAAGAACAGCGCGTTCATTGGTCAAACGGCTCCGTAGTTGAGTTCGAACTTGTGCACTATCCCAGTTTGGCAGCAGCATATCTCGACTGGAATGGTTCGATAACCCCATTGGACCAGAGGCCGTAATTTTCAGTTCGATGGTACCGTTTTGAATAGCACGAAGTAAGTCTCGTACACCTAATACATCCATTCGTTCATGGAACAATTTAGACAGAACTTCTTCCATGACTACGGTTCCACGATACTTTCGTAAAAGCGCTTGAAGATTGATTTTACGAGGATCAACTCCATGACGTAAGATTCCGAATGTTTTCGCAACTTGCGCAAATCTCCAACGAACTTGCCGTGAATTTGGTAATGTGATACTGAGTAATCCTTCGATGGCGTCAGGAGGTGTATCCATCATCCACCCGACTAATTCTTCGGGATTGACAGCCCCTGTTTGTAGAGCTATTCTGGTTGGTTCAACGACCAAGCGACCCCATTTGCCCGATTTTGTTGTAGCCATGGCCATGAGGAAATGCCCTAATCCTTCATTGATTCGAGAACCATGACACGAGTTGATGACAATGGCATCTTCACGTTGTTCGAGTGTCATCAAACGGTCTGTAGCCACATGCCCAGTCGCTTCGATATGGGCAGTGATGGTTTCTGCCATGATGCCGAGTGCCTCATCATCAAAGGGATGCTCAGATAATATTGAATTACGTTCAGCAAATATCCCTTCAGTATCGATTGCTTGAGGGTTAACGACTGCGTTTGGCTCATGTTCAAACAATTGTAGGTCATCTGCGATTAATTGACGCAATCGTCCGATATCACGGCCAATGGCTTTTGGAACCGGAGGCAATTCACCGACCCAACGAGGAGCTTCTGCTTTGTCAGATACCGGTGCAACCAGCAACTCCGATTGTTCAGGGTCTGCATCAATAATCAACCATGTTCGCCCAGCCATGACGAATTGACGTCTGCTTCCATCATCATCCTCACCGCTGTCGTTAAGGGACAAGACAAACGCCTCATCAACACTTCCCAAATGGCGTCGAGTGACTGCATCTCGAACCCGATATGACTGTTTATCTGGAATCATCGAAAGATGGTTACTGACCCATTGCCGGGTTCTTCCAGCAGTTGAAAACCAGCCGAATTTGAAGGGGAGAGGGACAGAGACAGTTCGTTCTTTGAAGGATTTAGGAACTTCTTCATCTGGTAGTGAATACAAAGGCCGTTCATCAGGTAGTGGTTTACCGTTCTTTAGCGCCTCTTCTTGAGCAACGGTGTAGACTGCTTTCGGCCATCGGTACCATGGCACTTCCCCAGGGTCTGGTGTGAATCGGAGGATCCAACTGTCTGCTAATACACGTAAGATCGATTCAGTATCGTTCCGAGTCCATCCTTCAAACTGGGCTACTTTCGAGAGAATCCCTGTTGCTTCATCAATGGCTACTGCGTTGAAGGAATGCGCCATCAAGACCAACTGATTTGCTGCAACCGATAACGGGCGTTGGCGCCATTCAATTGATTCGATTTGACCAAGCATAGCCCGTCGACCTACAACGGCACTTTCAGCGATGTCATCGGTATCCCACGACAGTAGGTGCCCTTTGCCTACACCGCCTAAACGATGGTCTGCACGACCAACCCGTTGAAGCATACGATCGACTGAACGTGGACTTTTCACTTGAATAATACGTTGGATTTTTCCAACATCGATTCCGAGTTCGAGACTTGAAGTACACACCAATCCCGCAAGTTCTCCACTCCGAAGTTTATCTTCCATTTCTTGACGAGTTTCAGCAGCAAGTGAACCGTGGTGGACACCTATCTCTACATCGGGTGCCATATTTTGTAACCGATTAGCAATCGTTTCAGCATCACTTCTACTGTTGACAAATACCAAACAAGGTGGTTCAGTGCGTAACACTTCAATGAGCCGACGAAAACTTGCATGTGCACGAGGCTGAATGTTCATTTCAAGAGCACCAATTTCATCTTCTGGTAAAACTTGAGCGCATTCAACAGTTAAGTCCGTGGTTCGGTCACCTGTGGTGAGTAATGCTTTGCCTTTTTTGGGAGAAAGCCATTTGGCTACTTCTTCTGGATTCCCAACAGTCGCAGAAAGGCCAATCCGTTGAACTGAATGCCCTGAGAGGGCTTCGAGTCGCTCCAAGCCAACAGAGAGTTGCCAACCACGTTCACTTGCAGCTAAGTCATGAACTTCATCGATGATGACTGCTTGAACACTTTTCAATAACTCTCGTAGATTTTTACCTGTGAACATCAATTGAAAAGTTTCAGGTGTGGTGATTAGTAAGTCCGGTGGCTTGCGAACTTGGCGAGTTCGTTCACTTTGTTTTGTGTCACCATGCCGCAGGCCCACTTTCAAGCCAACCGCTTCAGCAATTTCAGCGAGTCTACGGTCAACATCTCTGTTTAACGCTCGTAGAGGTGTGATATAGAGAATAGACAGTGGTTTCCATTCTTCAACTAAGCACCGATGCAACATTGGAAGAACTGCTGAGAGCGTTTTTCCTGAACCAGTTGGAGCGACAATAATTCGATCACCACCCCCACACAATTCAGGCAAGGTAGCAATTTGAACCGGTGTTGGACTCCAACCCTTCGAATGGAGTGCTGCAGCCAATTTAGGCTCGAGGTCGGAAAACACATTTGACATACCGTCCCCACCCCTATGGAGAGGGGGTCTTGTCGACTACTTTTGAGTATTTGCAGAGCAGAGAGAATGTAAAAAACCATCAATCATCGTCTTCATCGTAGTCGTCTTCGTCATCGTCTTCTTCCTCTTCCCAATCTTCCTCATCAGAGAAAACACCTTCGCCGTGGTCGATGGTTGTGCGTGATGCGATGGATGCAACGCCAAGGAGGACAAGAACTGAAGTAAGAATGAAAATCCAAGCAAGTGGACTTTCACGCGGTGAATCAAACCATCCAAAGTATTGGCCATAGGCGATATCAATAGAATGTTCTGCACTGTTATCGTCATCGTTAACTTCGACAATGAGGTTGTCATAATCGACAACAACACGGATTCGGTCCACATCTTCTGCAGTCCAAATCGTGCTCACTTTGACAACTTCATCTCCATTGATTCCAGCCACTCCGACCGTATCGAATGGTTTTTCATCGTTACCTGAATAGAAAGCGACCTTGAACATTGCAGGCGTTGAACCTCCAATGTTGAGGACTTCAGCATTGATCGTGATATCAGTGCCAGGTGCAATGTGGTCATCGGAAAGAGAAATCGACTTCACTCGAAGTTCAGGACCAACTGCTCCTAATCGAATCCATTGGCGTTCAAAGTCGATATCATCGACAGCAAGTTCTGGTATTGGACTTGCTTCAGAGTTCGAGACAACTGGGAATTGGTTTCCTGCAGCATCATAGCCTGTGACATAGAATCCTACGAAATCTCCAGCCTGGGGTACAATTCGTCCATCGTCCGTTAAATCGACTGCTCCAGTCCAAATCACATTCTGACCTTCTTGTTGCATACCGAGCAGGGTTGAACCAGCACCAATGGTGACAGTTCGTGTAGCATCACGCATGACCCAGTGAACCATTTGATTCGAACCGGTAAGATCGGCATCTTCAGTCCCGTGGAATTCCACTGGAACATAACTAAGGTCGTTATTTGCAGAAACATCGATGACATTGAGTGGAGATATGCGTCGAACCACACGTGGTGCAGCATCATCGACAATCACTTGCAATGTTGTTGAAACTAATGTTCCCGTCATGTCTTCCCCTCTTCCAGGAATGTTCGTAATTGAGATGAGACATGTACGGGTTGGAGATGATTGGAGGGTTGAAGCAGAGGACAAAGGAACTTCAACAGAGAACTCTCCTGAAGAACTGATTGAGCCATCACTCCACATCTTTTCACCATCGAACACTTCGATGAGAATACCAACATCTCGAGGTGCAGCAACTGTGCTGCCTTCATAGACAACTCGGCCCGTGAATGCCAAACGGTCATCCTTGCGCACTCGACTTCCATCAGCAACAACACCGGTTCTTGGTTCTGAAATATCTTCAACCAAATACTCAGTCGGTGAGAGCATTAAGTCGTTTTCGACTCGGAATGTATGTTCAAGTAACAAGATTTGAGAATCTTCATTTGAACCTCTTTCTTTGAACATCAAAGCGACATCGCCCATTTCTTCATCTGGCCAATCCCAGCCGATGACAAATTCAAAAGTGACAATAATCCAAGGGAGTCCTGATTCATTTGTCGTTTCTTGCATAGCGCTGGTAGCCAACAAAGTAATAAAATCACTTTCTGACCAGAAGGTATTGTTCATTCCAGAATACGAAATACGTTGTGCATCTCTCAGAGGATTTGGTCCTTCGAAATCAAACACCAATGAAATGTGCTCAAAGTCAATCGCAGTATTTGCATCGATGAAACCGAGCGTAATTGTCTGCTTCATACCTGCAAAGACGAGTCCATCATCGACATGACCAACCCAATCGAGGCCGGTAAATACAGCCGTCGAATCTTTGCGTGTACGGAAGGTTGCATCATCGTAAAGGAATCCAGGTCCGGATTGGAATTCAAGAGTCACATCATCGTCATCGACGTAAGTGTAATGCAATGGGTTACCAGCTTGGTCTCCACCAGTCCAATAATAAGAAACACGTCCCATATTTGGGTTGCGTGAATGATCGATATTGCTGATAAACCACTTGTTCGCAGCTTGAGTCGTATTGTGAACTGTTTTACTCACATACTCTTCTGGATCGGCCTCACCATTCCGATTAAGGTCATGGTCCGATTCAACCCAATACATCAATTCGAGAGCCATTGGGTGACCGATGTCATCGTTGACTAAGACCTTGATTTCTTGGACATTACTCGCTGCTTCATAACCATCGTCGACCGGTAGGAAGTCATCGCGATGCGGAGAAGTTGCATCGACCTTGAAGGTACGTTGCCAATCGTGATTTGCTTGCATTACATGCGTTGGTTCTTTTTCGTTATACGTTTGAACCTCGTAGGTCAAGCCAGATTCAATATCGATATCCGGAAGGTCGACTGAGATGAAGAAACTGCCGTTGTTATTGGTTGTATCTCGAGCAGAGCTTTCGACCCACCCATTGCGGGATACTCGAACATCAAAGGCACTGTCTTTTGGAGCATCTTCGGTATTTTGGAACCACATTGCACCTTGGAAGTGCAGTGTTTCACCAGCAGCAACCCAAGAATTATCCGGGACATCGTCCATGATTAAGGCGCCATCATTGTCGCGAACTTTCAGCCATCCAAGTCCAAAAGTACGGTTGACTTCTAATCCGGAGGTGCTCAGGAGGTCTAATGGTGAATACCCAGCAGAGCCGGTATTATCCAAACATCCGGTTCTAAACCGGACATTACTCTGGTCTGGGAACTCAGAAGTCACATGGAAGATCCAATGTATTTCGAGAATCCCATTGCTTTCAGAGGACCACGAACTCGCATCCAATTCGATGTAATCTTCAGGGTCATTCGGTTCAGGGAATACCTCTCCATTTTGCCAATACAATGTTGGATTTTTAGCAATTGAATTAGTCACGAGTGTAAGAGTTGCTTCGGTCATGCTTGATGCATCTTCGCCGATGATATGCCGTGTGACCACTTCGTAAGGTCTCAAGCGTTCGTGGAGGACTTCGCCTTCTGGTATGTCGATGTCAAGATTGACCGTATTCATCGTGTACGTGATCGCAAAAGATTCGAGAATCAAAATACCTGATGAGGATGCGACCAAGTCAATAGAGATTGTACTGAAACCCGAACCAGTATCAGGAATAGCGTCATTAAAACGTTTGAGGATATTGTTACTTCCACCTGTGCGATCGGTGACGGTCAATGGGCCTAACAGTGCCCCATCTTGCGAAGCACGAGACCAACCAGACTTGCCATCGATGTTGACTCCAGGTTGAGTTGGAGCATTCGAGTGCTGAGCGAGAGAAATATTCGAAATTGAGGGAGTTACTGCAGAATTTGAAGTTCCCAGTTCAACGCGCATGCAGATGTAGTAACCAGTACCCGTCACTGACTTCGTTTGATTGGATTGAGTGTACGCCAAAACTCCAGCACTACCTGGTGTACATATATTCGAGGTTGTGTATCCAAAGTAGACGCGAATAGAAGTGCTTGTTGGTAGTACTTGGTCCCATGTAATCGTAGCCGCAGCAACATTTTTTATTCCAGAACCGACGTATTGGTAGACATACATATTCGATGAAGAAACATATGAGGTGACGTATTCAATTCCGATTCCGTCAAGAATTGGAGCCTTTGTTGCCGTTCCATTGAGATTTGCTCGCCAGCTAAATGTTGTACTCGTTTGAGCAAAAGAAACTGTTTGCCCAGGCCTGACATGCTTCCAAGTTGCCCCGCCATCGTTGGAAATGTCAACACTAATACTCGTCCCAGTAGGGGTGTATCCAAGAATACTGCTGATTTTCAAAGTATCAATTGCTTTCGAGATGGTAATGGAATTCCCCTCTAATGAAGCAGTTGTGCTGGAGGAATGACTCCGTTCATCATACAGAGCGCCATCTCCAAAGTTGTTGATTTTGTGGCGAGTACTTGTGCTGCAATACGCTGTAGAATAATAGTGGCAAGAAAAACTAAATTGTCCAAGTTCGGATTCGACCATGCCATAATGGCCACCTTCGGGTACGGGAACTTCACCCATATGTTCGATAAAGTTACCATTCATAGTGAAGAAATGATGGTAAGAATCGTAGTTATAGCCAACGCCACTTACGTATTGTTGGTCATATTCGTTGTAAATGATGGTTGGCATGTTGACGATCATTCCTGCTCCATATCGGGAGACTGTTGTACCCGTGGCTAACGTCCAAGTCCCTTGGACTGTAGATGGAGAGGATTTCCTCACTTCATTGAGGTAATGCACATTGGCAGAATACGAGTATGTTGCAACATAGAGTTTACCAGTAGCATCATCAATATCGACTCCAGTTACGTAATTGTTATTGTAATTCCACGAGGCATCACAGCGCCATGATTTAGCAGTGCCCGTTGTGATAACAGACCATTTGGTCATGTAGTAACTGGTGTAATGTGCTGTGTAGACCGTTGTTCCATCAACTGTTGCGTCAACCATGTTGTAGTAAGAAGAAGTGCTGCAACCGTTGGTGTTGAGTGACGCTGTTCCGATATAGGCGCCTGTAGTTGAGTTGATTCGAAGAATCGTTGGAGTATTGTATAGACTGGATGAAGAATACTTCATGATATGATATTCATCACCAACCAAAACGACAACGCCAATATAGCCCCATGATGCACTTGTAGTGACAGTAAACTGTGAGAATTTCTTCGTTAAACCAGTATAGCCTTGGTCCGATAAAGAAACGAATTGGCCCGTTGTGTTTTGATAGGCACCGGTTGAAGATTGGACTTGTGAAGTGCGCGAGAAGTCAATCGATTCGAGCGTAGGGTTGCCTTTGAGCGACATGGCTTTGGAAGCAACCTCAATATTTGTCCGACTCCCAGACGTGAATGGTGAAGGTGGGCTACCAGACCAAATCCCATCTCCCGGCCCGCCGAAATGGGCATTGGACGTGAAGTTTGTATGCGAAGTTGAACTCGCCTCACCTCGCAAATCGAATTGTGCTGCGGTGACTTCGGCACCATAGGGAATCGTAAGATATCCAGCAGTACCATTTCCAGTACCGGCAAAAGTATGGCTGTAAGAAGAATTTCCATCTGAAAATTGAGTCTCAACAGTGGCACCCGAAGCCATTGGGACAAATAATGAAACAGTAAACAAGAGCGTTAGGAAGAGTGCTTTTCGCATTAAAATCACCGTTGGCCCCCAATGGGCCTTTGGCCCACCCTCTGCAAAGCATTTGAACTTCGCCCTATCAGGTCAGTCTTGGAAGCGATAGAAAAAAGAAGGCCGGCGTATCTGCATGTACAGAGGAGAGGAGTGTATGGGTCTGATTTCAAAATGGTGGCAACAACAACATGGACGACAATTAGGCATCACTGCGACCCTTTCAGGGTCACTTGGTATACTCCTTGGAGTCTCGATTTACCAATTGCTATTTCTTCAAAACCATGTGACATGGGGTGATTTCACTGGGCAATCAATTGGTCTAGCCGTTTTTTCATCCATCGCACTGCTAATTGCGTTACCAGAATTCCTTTCATTACGAAGCCATGCCAACACATTAGATGAACTTCAAACCATCGAATCAACCTCCGAACTTCGTCGTCGTAAAGAAGAAGGGAACGAAGCAGCAGATGTATTAGGTGCCGGATATGCAGTTTCATGGACGGCATTCCTTGAAAGCAAAGGACTTCGACGGTGAACTTGAGGGGAGAAAGCGTGAGTGACAGTGATCCGCTGAAGACTCTGTTTAGCGAACTTCTTCTTGCAGCCGGTATGATTGGTCTACTCATTCTAGCATTGTATGCACATACTGGTTCGATGCCACCTTTGGTCGTCGTCGAATCTTCTTCAATGATTCATGATCTCGATGGAGAAGTCGGCAGTATTGATGCAGGAGATTTGGTTTTGGTTCACAACCAAGATTTTGATACGATTGTCACTTTTGCCGAAGCCACCGAACTTGAAAATACAAAATATGGTTATTCACAGCATGGGCTTGAAGGTGACGTTATCATCTACAAAAAGAACGGTGAAGGCGGCACGCCGATTATTCACCGAGCGATTATGGAGGTGGTTCCGAATGGAATCAGCACACCAAACCGGAGTGTATCTTCGAATGCATCGAACAGTGAACATTGCCCTGAAGGCGGAACATTTGACTCAGAATCCTTTGATGGAGACGGCATTCTCGGTGTTTGTGTCTTGACTTGGGATGTTCCAGGTACCGATGTTCGTGATGTCGAAACAGTTACCGTTCACTTCGATGGGATTCAGGCTGGTTTTTATGATTGCAATCGTCCAGTACATGCCAATGTGGAGTCTCACTTGGTTGTCTGGCAATGGCAACCACGCCACGCTGGCATTCTTACACTCGGAGATAACAACAATTGTTCAGTCGATCAAGGGTCTCAAGCAGTGAACGGTTCTTCAGGCGTCCACAGTGCATCTGGCACAGTAGGACCGATTCGAGCCTCTTGGCTGATTGGAGTTGGCGGTGGAGAAATCCCTTGGCTTGGAACCGTCAAGCTGATGGTCAGCGGCGAAGGGACTCCGGGGACAAGTTATGTCCCCAGTTCATCGTTTTTCATCTTGTTCACTTTGATTGGGAGTGTTCTTGTTTTACCAATGGTTCTTGAACCGGTCGTCCGTCGATTTATGGCCAAAGCACCGGAGTTTGAACAAGCGGTCAGCGAACATAAAAAGCTACATCCAGAGCTCAACATACCCGATTCCGTACCCCTTGATGAAGACTTTTATCTTTATGATTTCGAAGCGGAATAATCATTTTGAATAGCGTCTTCCATTGTTAATTTACCACAAGCAACAGCGTAGGCTACATCAGATGAAATGGTCCATCTGCCGTTGCTTTTTTTGCGACTTTGGCGTTGAATATCTCTGAGTTCACCTACTGTCGGCTGAAGTTCTCGAAATTCCCGTACATGTTCTCCGGAGAGCAATGCAATTCGAACAGCCGAAATAACATGGTTGTGGCGAAGTAAACCGCGTGAAGTTTTGGCTTCATTCACTATTTCAAGTTCAAGTTGATGGGTGAGACAATCGTTAATGATTTGGTCACGGCTCAAGGGTGCACCATCACCGATTCGTACGATCATTCGCTTAAAGTCGAGAGCAGATGAGATGCCGATGATTTGAGCTGCAATGTTTTCGATACGTTCGAATTGTGCAACACCCAACACGACGCCATCTGCTAACCAAGCAAGGCCCGGTCGTGGCCCGGGGTCGATTCCAAAGCAAAGTTGGTGTACTTGTGTAATGCCTCTTTGGAGGCGAACAGCATTGTCAACAGCATCCTTGACTGAAACCGCTGAGGTCGCAATTGGTCTTCCTTCATTCCGAGATTTAGCAACCTCAACTTTACTTCCAAACCAAATCATATTCGGTTCAGGGAGTAGAGCATCATGTTCGAGAAGAATAAACCTTAGCCCTCTACTTTTGAGTTCGGTCATCAACCGGAAAGCCAATTTGAAATCAAAGGTGCGTATAGCAATCCGAGGCACAACTCAAACTGTGTTTTCCGAGATTAACTAATCTTCCGCCTTTACGGGCATGGATAGGTTCTCTCAAAACAATTGATTGTAATGGGACTTACACCGAAGTTATCAAGAACGATTGACAAAGATGAATGGCTGTGTCGAGTCAGTATGAGCGTGAATTGAGGCAGGTTCTGGCAGGAGTTCCAAAAGGTGTTGAAGCGGTAATTCGCTCTTGCAATCCCCTGGAGAAACAAAAAATGCGTCTAGTATTACAACGTCCTTTCTTAGTGGTACGAGCCGCAGGTTCTGGAATGGAAGGCACAGGTGATTTGTTGGCTCTACGTGGAGATTTATGTTTCCCAATAGAAGTGAAATCGACCAGAGCAAAGAAACTCTATCTTTCTGGTCGAACAAAACTTCAGTACGAAGCGATGGTTACTGAAGGTGAAAGGTGTAACTTGATGCCACTCTATGCTCACCGGCAAAAAGGAGTACGCGGAGATTCATGGAGAATCTTTCGTGTTGAAACAAATAACCTTTCAGGTAGACTTCGTCAACTGGAAAAATCAATACCGCTCTTCCCCACCACGAGGAACGGTTCAGTTTACCTCAATTGGGAGGATGGTATGCCCTTACATACCTTTGTTGCTTTAGTCTGCTCTTCTGCTGGTGCAGAAACCCACGCCCTGCATAACTTAGAAGTTCGGACGCTTCGAACCAACCTTTTTGCAAAACCTCTCCCTTCAACTGAACTTGAAGAACTTCTTCCAGCCCAAACGCTTCCTGACAGACCATTGGATGTCCTCGCAGAACTCGCTCGACGGCGTTCTTAATCAGAAATAAGGGACTAAGAGCACAAATAATAACATGACTAAAAGGACAATTGATGACAAGCTTGAGGCTTTGTTTGAGATGTGGTCAACCCACATCGGATGAAGATCCCACAACTTGGTTTTCTTTCCAATTCGCTTTACTCGGTTGAGACTGCCTTTGATCCAATCTTTGAACAAATGGCCACCATCAAACGGTACCATTGGAATTAAATTGGTAAATCCGAGAAGGATATTCACCCACATCAACCAGAAGAAGAAATTGACAAAGAACAATAATCCACTCAACCCCAGTGTATCTCCAATTATGCCTTCTGATGGCGTAAGCATAGATTCCTCAGCAGGATGCATCGAAACGCCTTGCAATTCAAAAGGAAGAATCATCATGTTCAGAACATGAAGTGGGGTATAGGCTGTTTTGAGGAGCACACCACCTTCAAAACGTGATGAAAATGGACCTGCGAGGCGGTCGATTCCAGCAGTTCCATCACTGATGCCTTCGACTCCGACAAAAGCATCACCTTGTTGGATCCCAATCGTTTCAAGATTTGATGCACTCCAGCCAAGTTCGATATAGTAATCGTATTTGTCAGTGAGGACCAATTCAATACTTTCTAAAGAACCATCTTCATGTTTGACATCTACGATGATTGTATCGTTTGCCTGATAGTTCTGAATAACTGTTTGGAACCCTTCAGCACCATTCACACCGAGGCCGTCAATCTGAATGATGGTATCCCATGGTTGCATTCCTGCTTCATCAGCACCTGCATCCTTGATGATACCACGAACATGTGGATTCTCTGAGTCCGAAGTAAAATTGGCAGCCAGACCACCCAACAGCATCAAACAAATGAATGCTGCAAATAAATTGGTTGCAGGTCCTGCTGCAAACATCCGCATGCGCTCCTTCCGAGGTGCTTTGTGTAATTCTTGGTATTGAGGTTCAGCAAATGCACCAAGTGGAAGCGGGCCCAATTGAAGAAGACCAAAGGAACGAATACGCATACCATGCGCTCGAGCGAGTAATCCATGTCCAAATTCATGGATGACCAAAGCCACGATGAATGCCATTGCACCCCATCCTAACGGAATCATTGGATTTATTCCCGGTATAGCCACCAATTCACTTGCACTTGGCGGACTTGCAGATGGGGGTGAAAGTATGGATGTGATGAAAGCGAGAATCATTGTAAGAGCGACTAAAAACATGCAAAACAAGCACAGCCAGAGGGACACTTCGCCGTAAATACGCCAAAATCGACGCGGCCGGGCGATTCGGTCGAGCGTTTTCAAGCCCCAATTACTGCGTACCATCAACACGACACCAAAGACTCGAGTGGCGTTCCATCGGTCGAGTGTTCCGTTTCGCTCCCAAATACGAAGCATAGCATACCAAGCAAGGATGAGCACAAGCACAACTTTCCAGTCCGCTTCAACCGAACCCCATGCACCATCCATGGTTGATGCAAACACTCCTTCTCCTTGAATCTTGACAGGCTCTTTCTCAACAAAGTTGATGATGGTTCGCCAAAACGCATTGACATGGACTCCTACCGAACGGGCCTAGAACATTGGTGTGAAGAGGAATGGGGACAGGTGCCACAAGCAATTTCCGAATGGTATGCTGATGAGGAAATGGCTCAAGTCTTTATGCGGCTTAAGCGAAGTGTACTCATCGCAGATTTTGTTGTCGAAGAAGATGGCTCTTTGAATTGTAAGGCGCATCTTCAAATTCCTCTTGATCGTTGGAATCCAGGCTCAATTCAAGCAATGCGTACAGCGGATGGACGTGTTCGCTTCAGCCATCGTAACTTGAAAATTCATCTTGCAGCACGACTTCGAGCACCTGAATGGGGGCAAGCTTTGCTCGAAGAATGGTTGACGAGTCAACGTGGAGATGTTCTTCGTCCAAAGGACCGAATACAGCGTATTGCCTCTATTAACCGTGCAAAAATGAGCATCGAACGAAATTTGAATCATTCGAACCTTGATGCGGTACGAATGGACTTCCTTGCAACGACAGCATCTTTAGCATCAGTCGAAGATAAATTAAATTCTCGAATCCGTTCCGATGAATCAGAATGAATCAATTGAGTTTGACTTTGTAGCGATCTCTTCCATTGGCATACATCGTGATCGTTCCCGACGAAGAAACGCAAACTGCAATACCTTCAACTAATTGTGAAATGGCACGAGCAGCCAAATGACGTCCACCTTCGCCCGCTTTTGGAACAATGCCGGCTGGAACCTGGATGTAACGCCCAGCGTCACTTGCCACACCATCCCGATTGAATAATATCGCTCCGTCGAGCCAAGCAAATTCAGCTAAAGTTTCATGATTTGCATCGTCTAATACACTTCGCTTCTCAGGAGGGTGTCCTTTGAATGGATTCAAGACAAGCGCCGTTGTATGTTTTCTCAAGGCTGGCAGTGCTCCAATGGCAAACAATGCTCCAATCGAATGCCCCTCTCTTCCTCTTGAACCAATATGACGAGCAAGTTGCATCACCTTTGTGAGAACTCCTAGATCAATATGGAAATCTTGTGCTAGAGATGCAAAACGATTTGAATTTAAGGTTGATGTGTCGATAACAATAACGCCATCAATCGGTTCAGCCAGAACAACCAACATCCGCTCACCACTCGAAAGGCTTCCTTCACCAATAGCTTGCAATACCAAGTCATGCATGTGATTGAGTACACTCAAACCCTGTGAAGAAAGGTTTTCTTCGAGTAAAGAACAGACAATCCCACTTTCCTTCAGCGCTTCAACCACACGGTTTTGGCTTGAAAGAACCGTTAATTGAAGTTCAGGAGGTAATACTTCAGCAACCAATTTTACTTTTCGTACGCTGTTTGCAAGCATCAAGACTGATTGAAATGAACGTCGATCACCGGAAAGTGTTGATGTGACCATCGCAGCGAGGTCGACCATGTGACAAACCTCAAGCAGAAGTCGAATCGATACCAGGCAATTGGTCTTCAGTTTCTCTGTAAACAGTTCTCATGTTTGAGATGAAATTCTTTTCTTTAACAACAATCGTGTATTCTGAAAACCCTGGGTCTTCATGTCCATCGAGCATTCCAAGAATAATCTCTAAGGTTAATCGGGCACCTTCACGATGTGGATAGGCGAAAATACCCATTGAAAGCGGTGGGGAGACAATCGACTTCGTATCTTTAAGTTCAGCGAGCGTAGCAAAGAGGTTGGTATAGGTTTCAGGCAGTAACTCTCGTCGTGCTTCGTCTTGATTTGGACGGCGGCAATCAGGGCCAACTACGTGAATAATATGTTTATAATTCGATGCAAGGTCAAAGGGCTCAGTAACTACATTCTTTGTCACTGCACACGGAGGGGCGTTGATTTTACGCATCTCAAGACAAATGTTCCGAGTGACTTGTGTCAACTCTGGACCGGCTTTTGCATGGATGAGTGCATCCATACCTTCACGGCCAGAAAGTCGATTGTTCGCAGGTGTGATTAAGACATCGCCAGTGTAATTCCACACATCGCCACCAACGACGCGTAGAGTTCCCCATTTGCATGTTCGTGCCATATAGAGTTCGGCCATCAACCAGCCAAGAGGGGCCACCTTACTTATCAAGTTCGCAAATACGGAATGAAAATACCGTGGAATAAAGAATTTTGAACTCTCAATTTCAAAGCCGAGAGCCGTTGTATCTTCACTTCATGGCGACATTGCTAAACCCTATTGATGTTCGCAGAAATACATGGACAGGAGAGTGTCAAGTCTTCTTTTGACACTTGTGTTCGTTTTGAGCAGTCTTGCGACACCATTTCTTGAAGGTGGCACATATGACTCTTCGAAGAATATCCCGATCGAAAAAACTGCATTGAGTGAAGCCTTTGCTGGCTTTTCCAGTGAAGGGGGTGTCGATTTTTGGAATCAAACACCATGGTCAATACGTGCCCAACCCGATGGTTTTGATTTCCTAACAGTCTACGATTATTCAGATGTTGGCATACTCATCAACAACAACTCTGAAGCGAGTAAAACCATCGGCTGGGCTTTCGTTAATGCGCGAAATATATCGGACAACAACATCTTCTTTTTCAACGACTCAGATACACCAACCAAAGAAACCATCAATAGAAACGAATTCAATGTGTATTTCGCTGCTCCATTCTTAGAAATGCTCTCAAATCGTTCTTCGAGTACTGAACTCAATTATTTGGTATCCACCAAAGGCATCCCTCTTCGCATCAATGGGGGGAATGACAAAGCGAGTTTCGACCAAGAGTTTTCTTTACTGGGTGGCTCATATAATTCCAGCATTGGCTCTGATAACTGGGTGAACCATGGATTTGGACCACTTGCCGGTGGTGAAATGAAAGCTTTTTCTCATGATGTATACGGCTTCTTTCTTGTTACTCGATTGACCGGGTATACGGTTGAAACAGCACTCGGATTGATTGAAAAGGCGAACAATAGTCTTGGTCAGCGTGGTATTTTTGCATTGGATTTAGCAACGAACCGTAACGGTTCAGGTTACAAATTTTGGAACGATGATCTCTATGTCGCCCAAGCCGAAATCAATGGAACTATGGGTTTGCCAACTGTTTTTGATGAAACTTCAGACTTCTTAACGAATCTATCGAATGTGATGGGATATGCTTCATGGGGTTCAAATGATGACAATTGGAATTCAAATTGGCTTCCAAATGCTGGATTTAATACACAGGATTTATCCTATTCGAGCGGAGCAAAATATTGGAATGCCACCTTACCAAACCTTTCATCTGGTGATTCTTTTAATTGGACAACACAAACTGCAGTAAAACGCGATGGCGCTTCGGCGATTGAAGCATCGCTATCAGCAGTATGTACACAGGAACCCGGAGATGGAGCCCAAGGGATACTCGCAGAGTATTTTGATAACACTGGAATAAGTTTCAGCACCGCATCAATGCCGACGCTTATCGACCGAGTTCCCGATCATGTTCGACTTGAAAATTCGCTTCAATATTCATCATCATCTCAAGCTTACCCAGGTTTAGATGACCGATTCAAAAACGATTGGGGTGCAAGGTTTAGTGGACTCATTGAAGTGCCAGAAACAGGTAATTGGACGTTTTACCTCACCTCTGATGACGGTTCAGAGCTTTGGATCGGTGGACAAAGTCTCGTTACAAATTACGGTTCACATGGGATGGTTGAACGTTCTCAATTTACTCAACTTGATTCGGGAAAGCATGATTTCAAAATTGAATTTTTCCAAGGCGGTGGGCCGCATGGATTGCAACTCTCTTGGTCAGGACCAAATCAGAGCAAGGCATTCGTCCCTCCCTCTGCTTTTTCGCTTGCTGATAATTACATACCTTCACTCAGTAACCTAATCCACCATTGGGATTTTGAAGAGGGCACCGGTTCCATTGCTCAAGATTCTGTTAATTCGAGTGCGAACTTCACCCTCAAAAACATGAATTCAACAAATTGGCGTACGTGTACCGATGGTTCATGCCTTTGGTATGACGGCGTTGATGACTCCTTAGAAGTCGATGTTAACGATTGGGCTGGGAACTTTACTGTAAGTCAATGGGTTTGGGCCAATTCAACAGTATTACCGACTTATGCATCGGTTTTTGCAGTCGATGATAATGCAGGTTCAAACACCTCGTTTCAACATGCTATGTTTAGTGGTGAATGGCGTTTACACAATAACCAATCCTACACTTTTGGTGATGTGGCTGCTCAAGAGTGGGCGCACTTGGTGACTGTTTTCGATAACGGTTTAACTCGACAATACCTCGATGGAGTATTGGTCCGCACCACTGCTTTTTCTGCAGGCTCTTTTAATAATTTTGAGATGTATAAATTGGGAGTTAACCGTGGAGAAAGTGCGTATTTCGAAGGTATGATCGACAATGTGATGATTTGGGATTCCGCATTACAAGACCATGAGATTACAACATTACATCGAGATATCTACAAGGATTGCTCAGCATACTCTGGCAATGGCCAAGCAGCAGCATCGATTGAACAAACCTATGATTTCCCAGAGGAATTAGAAGGTCATGCTTGGATTATCGATGTCTATGGACAACGTACAGGTGATGTTTATGGCGACTTTTCAATCGAAATAGAAGGTCTTGATGACAACGGGACTGTACTTACAACCA
>Ga0308025_1000370_pt1:0-22500 | contig 23885 bp, 17 predicted proteins | sample Neamet422_FD_201298 | JGI IMG/M metagenome (GOLD analysis project Ga0308025, IMG submission 201298) | Marine microbial communities from water near the shore, Antarctic Ocean - #422 | ecosystem: Environmental > Aquatic > Marine > Unclassified | place: Southern Ocean | collected 2014-10-03
CCTAGCTCTTCTTGAATGGTTTTAATTTGTTGATTTAAAAAGTATTCTCTTTGTTGTTGGTCTAAATCTACTTTTACCTTAGATTGAATTTCATTTTTCATACTCAACATCTTAATTTCGTAAGATAGGTGAGCTAAAATTTGTTCTATTCGTTGTTGAATATCATCTGTTTGTAAAAGGGTCTGCTTTTTTTCTACATCACCACTTAAATTCGAAGCAATAAAATTCACTAAGAATGTAGGGCTTTCAATGTTTTTAATTGCAAAACTTGCTTCTGAAGGAATGTTTGGAGATTCTTTTATAATCTTCAAAGCCATTTCTTTCATTGAATCTAACAAAGCCTGGTTTTTAACAACAGTCATGTCTAGTTTAGTTTCATCTAAACCTTTTACTAATGCTCTAAAATAAGGTTTTTCTTGAATAAATGATTCAATTTTAAAACGCCTTTTACCTTGTATAATAATGGTTGTAGACCCATCAGGCATTTTAAGCTTTTTAATGATATGAGCCACAGTTCCAACCGTATGAAGGTCTTCAATTGTTGGTTCTTCAATTTCTGCTTTAATTTGTGAAACTACACCAATGGTTTTATCCTTGGCATAAGCATCTTCTATTAATTTGATTGATTTATCTCTACCTACAGTGATTGGAATCACTACACCTGGAAATAAAGCATTGTTTCTTAATGTTAATATTGGTAATTCTTCTGGAACTTCTTCTTTATTCATTTTTTCCTCCTCTTCTTCAGAGATTAATGGAATAAATTCAGGTTCGTGGTCTATTATATTTGAAAGGTCAAAAATATCGTTGTTCATAAATTCAGACATAAGTACAGTTTTAGTAAGTCAGTTTGTCATTTTTTGTCATGGATTGATTTTATTTTTCTCTTTTATATTAGAAAAATGTATCAATTATTGTCATCTGTATTAGATTGCAATTGCTATGCCATTATAAATTGTTGTCAGAAATGTGCTTTAATATCGCTTTATCGTTTACAGACAAATCTAAATGACGTCTTTTCATCATGTTTTGAGACACTTCAAATGATTTTTCTAATTTAAATTTAGGACTATCCTCAAAGCCTCCCCAATTATAAGATGAGATAAATTTAGGTGGAAATTGAGCACCAAAAATATTTGCATTAACACCAATAGTTGTTGCTGTATTAAGCATTGTATTGATACCTGTTTTAGAATGGTCACCCATTAAAACACCACAAAATAAATTATTAGTTTGCTCTAATTGATTTGTTCTATAAGAATGTATTTTAAGGGTACCGTAATTGTTTTTTAAATTTGACGAATTGGTGTCTGCGCCTAAATTACACCATTCTCCAATTATAGAATTTCCAATAAAGCCATCATGACCTTTATTTGAATAGGCTTGTAATATACAATTAGATACTTCTCCTCCAACTTTACAGTGTGGACCAATAGTCGTAGCACCGTAAATTTTAGCTCCCATTTTAACAGTCGCATGGTCGAGTAGGGCAAAGCCTCCTCTAATCATAGCGCCTTCCATTACTTCTGCGTCTTTTCCAATGTAAATTGGACCTGTTGACGCATTAAGTATTGAAAATTCTACCCTAGCTCCTGCTTCAATAAATATTTGGCTTGCATTTAAAACTTTATTTGTATCACTAATTTTTTGTGATTGCTTATTTTCAGTTAATAAATCAAAATCAATTTGTAAAGCCTTGTCGTTTAATTGAAATAGTTCCCAAATGTGAGATAGGTTAAGCACCGTATCATCAATGATATCTATTTTTGAATCTTCTCTATGTCCTTTTGTTGCAATCCACTTTTCGTTACAGTATAAAGATTCATTGTTTTTTAAGGCTAATACGTTGTTGATTATATTTTGATTGGGTTTAACGTGTCCCGCTATTTTAAAATCAAAATTTTGTGTTGCTGAATATTTTTCACTTAAATAGTCTTCAGTTTCATAAAACGTTGTAACAGATTTTGAGGCCTTTGTAAAAAAGTTTATCCAAGTTTCTTTAAGTGTTGAAATTCCAAATCGCAATTCACAAATTGGTCTTGTCAGTGTTAAGGGTCTAAAATTTAAGTGAAGGTTATTATCTGTGAGTTGTATAATCATAATTCAAATATAAAAACTTTATGCGCAGATGAGTTCTGTTTTAGTATAATTTTACTTAAAAGTAGATACTTTATTATAATAGCGTGAATTGAACTCAAAAAAAATGAGAAACAAAAAAAGCCTTACTAGTAAAAGTAAGGCTTTAAATATTATGATTAAAGAAATTATTTTTTCTTCATGTTCTTACCATATCTAGATTTAAACTTGTCAATTCTACCTGCAGTATCTACAAATTGAACTTTACCAGTAAAGAATGGGTGAGATCTGTGAGAAATATCTAATTTTACTAAAGGGTATTCATTACCATCTTCCCAAGAAATAGTTTCTTTTGATGATGCGCATGAATTACATAAAAATGCATACTCATTTGTCATGTCTTTGAATACAACTAATCTGTAATCTTCTGGGTGAATTCCGTTCTTCATTTTTTAATATATTTTAATTTCGTAATAATCCGTTTTCGGATTGCAAATTTAGTTATTTTATTTAAAACAACAATATTTTTTAAATATAAAATAAACTTTCTTATTTTTCGTTTATATATTTGCAGATACAAAGATATGAAGAATTTAATATATTTACTAATTTTCACAGTACTTTCAGTACTTTCTTTTTCGTGTAAAAAGCCATTTAATTATTCAAATAAAAACTTATCTTTTTCAACAGATAGCCTTTTGTTTGATACAGTTTTCACAACAATAGGGTCAACTACTAAGCGGTTTAAAATATATAACACAGATAAGACGGTTATTAATATTGAAGAAATGGAATTAATGGGTGGGTCAAATTCTCCATTTAGAATTAATATTGATGGTACTTCAGGACTTATATTTAAAGATGTAGAATTATTAGAAGGAGATTCTTTGTTTGCTTTTGTAGAAGTTACACTCGCTGTTAATAATGTATTAAACCCACTTGTGATTTCTGATTCGATTCGATTTAAAACAAATGGGAAAAATCAATATGTGAATTTAGATGTTTGGGGACAAGATGCCTACTTCCACGTTAATGAATTGGTAAGTGATACTGAGCCTTGGTTAAGTGATAAGCCACATGTGTTATATGGTATTGTAGCAGTTGGACATCCTAACACTGATGTAGGTGAAGTGACTGACGAAACGTTAACTATTCCAGCAGGTACTCATATCTATGCGCATAAAGGTGCAAGGTTGTTTGTTTATAAAAGTACATTAATCATAAATGGAGCATTAGATGATGAAGTTGTTTTTGAAGGCGATAGATTAGAAAGTTTTTATAGTGATGTTTCTGGACAGTGGAGAGGGATTCATTTACTTCAAGCTAAAAATTGTGTGATTGACTATGCTGTTATTAAAAATGCTGGAATAGGATTACAAGTAGATACAACGGCAAGTAATAATACATTGACATTAAAAAATACAATTATTACTAATAATGATTTTTATAATCTTTTTTTAAATTCAGGACCAATTGTGACTGTTGAAAATTGTTTATTTGGTGATGCAGGTACCATTTCAGCGTTTTGTTTTGCTGGAGGAGATATTTCGTTTACAAATTGTGATTTTGTAAACTATTGGAGTGGCAGTAGATCTGGACCAAGTTTGGGTATAAAAACGTGGTATGAAGTTAATAATACTGTTTATGAAAGAGATTTAAAGCTTAAGGTTTACAACTCTGTGATGTATGGTAATGTATTAAACGAAATGGTTATTGATAGTTTAGCTAACAGTACTTATGTGTTTGATGTTACGATTGAAAATTGTTTATACAGATCAGAGTTCGAATTGAGTTATACTTATATCGTAAATAGTATTTGGAATCAAGATCCACTATTTGTGGATGCGAGTTTAAAAGATTTTAAATTACAATTAGGTTCTCCTTTGATAGATGCAGGGAGTTCTACTAATTTTACTATCCAATCTATTGATGGTGTAGCAAGAAGTAATCCAGATATCGGGGTTTATGAGTATTAAAATTAGTACGCTACGCTTATAGATGTTAGACCGCTTACGCTTTTAGACACTAGATGCTAGACTACTTTTGTTTGTAATATACCCATGGGGTGACTTGTGCTTTCACCTGGCTGGTCTATCTAAGATGTTTACTTTGACCTGACTGGTGTACTTCAAATACTTACTTCAAACATAATCCGTCATTTATGTATTTTTGTAGAGAAAATTCATACTTTCATTTATAATTATCAATTTTTAGTCTCCAATAATCTTAAAACCCTTTCAATACAATGTTTGTTACTCTTGAATTTAAAGTATGAGTTTGCTCTATTTTATTCATCAGTAGTCGAAAAAATAATTTAATTTCTTACAGTTCATTCGGAATTTTTTTTGGTATTAAAGGCACCTTAGAAAATGTTATGGATAAACGTAAAATAGAGTAGGTAGAATGTCAGATACGAGCATAAATTTTAACACAAAAAAAGCCTCTATATATCTTAAAATATATAGAGGCTTTAATTTTAAATATAGAATAGACTTTAATTAGCCATTTCACTCATAAATTTAATACGCATTAGCTTTAGTTGTTCTTCATCATAATCGCCATCAAACTCATTGTGAGCTTCTGCTAAATTATCTGTTTCAGCTTCTCTAAAGTAGTCATAGATTTCTTCTTGTTCATCTTCATCTAAAATCTCGTCAATGTAATAGTTGATGTCTATTTTTGTTCCAGATGAGACAATAACTTCAATTTCTTCAATTATTTCTTCAATATTTTTTTGTTGAGAATCAGCAATTGCATCAAGTGGCATTTTAATGTCAACATTTTTAATAATATGAACTTTTAAAACTGATTTGTTAACTAATGATTTAACAACAAAATCTTGCGCGCGTTGAATATTGTTTTCTTCAACATATTGAGATATTAATTCAATAAATGGTCTCCCATAACGAGAAGCTTTACCATGTCCAACACCTTGAATGTTTGTTAATTCTTCAATTGTAATTGGATATTGCATTGACATATCCAATAAAGAAGGTTCTTGAAACACAACAAATGGCGGTACGTTCTTTTGTTTAGATATCTTTTTACGTAAATCTAATAGCATTTTATAGATTACATTATCAGCAGCTACACTTCCGCCAGCTTTTTGATTCATAATAATGTCATCAGCGCCACCTGCAGAATAATCGTGTTCTTTTAATAGAATAAAAGAATGTGGGTTTTTGATAAACTCTTTTCCTTTTTCAGTTAATTTAAGGTTACCGTAGCTTTCAATTTCTTTAGTCAGTAAACCAGATACTAAAATTTGCCTTGAAACAGCATTCCAGAATGTAATGTCTTCTGCTTTACCTTGTCCAAATAATTCTAATTTATCATGCTTGTAAGCAACAATGTCTGATGCTTTTACACCTGATAAGAAGTTACAAACGTATCTTGCTTTTTGTACTTGTTTTAATTTTTCAACAGATTTAAGGAACAATTGAACTTGTGCTTGTCCTTCAAATTTTTCTCTTGGATTTTTACAGTTGTCACAATGATTCTCACATCTTTTTTCGTTAAACTCTTCACCAAAATAATGTAATATGTATTTACGTCTACATACTGATGTTTCTGCAAATGAAACAATTTCGTGAAGTAACTGTTTTCCTATTTCTTGTTCAGCAATAGGTTTACCATGAAGAAATTTCTCTAGTTTTTCAATGTCTTTATAACTATAAAAAGTTAAACAATGTCCATCTCCACCATCTCTACCGGCTCTACCTGTTTCTTGGTAATATGATTCTAAACTTTTAGGAATATCATGGTGAATTACAAATCTAACATCTGGCTTGTCAATTCCCATTCCAAATGCAATTGTCGCTACAATAACATCTACATCTTCCATTAGGAACATATCTTGATGTCTGGCTCTTGTATTTGCGTCTAATCCTGCGTGATAAGGAAGTGCATTAATACCGTTTACTTGTAGTACTTCAGCAATTTCTTCTACTTTTTTTCTACTTAAACAATAAATAATACCAGATTTACCAGCCTTGCCTTTAATAAACTTTATAATTTGCTTTTCTACCTCTAGTTTAGGTAAAACTTCATAATATAAATTATCTCTGTTAAATGAATCTTTAAAGATCTTAGCATCCAACATATTCAAGTTTTTTTGAATGTCATATTGAACTTTGTCTGTTGCAGTTGCTGTTAAAGCAATAATAGGGGCAACTGTAATGGCTTCAAAAATTTCTCTTAAACGTCTGTATTCAGGTCTAAAATCATGTCCCCATTCCGAAATACAATGGGCTTCATCAATAGCAAAGAAAGAAATCGTAATTGTTTTTAAAAACTCAATGTTTTCAGGTTTTGTTAAAGATTCAGGCGCAACATATAATAATTTTGTTCTTCCTGCAGAAACAGCTGCCTTTACATTTTTAATATCCGTTTTGTTTAAAGAAGAATTTAAAAAGTGTGCAATGTCATCATGTTCACTAACTTGACGAATCGCATCTACTTGATTTTTCATCAAAGCAATTAAGGGAGAAATAATGATTGCAGTACCTTCCAACATTAAAGCAGGTAATTGATAACACATTGATTTACCTCCACCTGTAGGCATAATAACAAAAGTATTATTCCCTGCTAAAACATTTTTAATAATTTCGTCTTGTTCTCCTTTGAATTTATCAAATCCAAAATGTTTTTTTAGAGATTTATTTAAATCTTGTTCAATTACTTTGCTCATCTTATTTTTTAGGATAATTTTAATACGAAATATAGGCAATAACTATCTATTATAGATAGTACGTTACATTAAAATCGCTAATTACGTATAAAGATAAGGTAAAAGTATTTATTTACAATGTTAAATTTGTTTTTTTTCTATTAATTATAGTAGCTGCCATCTTTCTTTATGAGTAAGTAGGTAAGTTATAGTTATTGGGGTTCAAATTTCGGATAGACTTTGTATCTCTATATCATTATAGAAGTCAACGAAATATGAGTTTTAATACAATACTTTGGTCGATTTTAATTATGGAATTTTGGTTAGATTCAATAGTATGTTTACTGACTGAAAAATTAAAAGGCTTCTAATAGCAACCAGTTATGTCTCTTATGTTTGATGTTATTAATAAGTCTTATTCTAGTCTTATCGTTTTTTATGCCATCTAAAATTTTGTTAATGAATTGTTAAAGTTTTTTAATAAATGAACTTTGTATATATATTTGTTTTATAAAAACTAAACAAAAAAATTGAATTATGAAAAAAGTATTATTATCAATTACATTTGCATGTGTTGCAGTATTAGGATTTAACTTTAGCTCTACAGCTCAAACAGAAGTAGTAGCTGCTATTACAACTGGTCCTCAAATTACTATTGACAAAATTGTTCATGATTATGGAACAATAGAGCAAGGTGCAAATGGTGAATGTGTTTTTACTGTTACTAATACAGGAAACGAACCATTAGTGATTTCTTTATGTAAAGGATCTTGTGGTTGTACAGTTCCTACATGTCCTAAAGAACCAATTGCTGCTGGTGCATCTGCAACAATTACAGTTAGATATGATACTAAAAGAGTAGGACCAATTAACAAGTCTGTAACTATTACTTCAAATGCTGCAAACGAACCAAGAAAAATAGTTAGAATTAAAGGTAAAATTAATGCAAAGCCTACAGGTTCTGCACCAGTTAATACTGGAGCTCCAACAAATAATTAAGATTAATGAAACTGCTTTTTTTAGCAATTAGTATAGTAATTAGTACCGCTTCTCCTTCTAAGGATGGAGCGGTATTTTCTTTTACAGGTAAAACTATGTTTATGTTTGCAGATGTAAAGGAAGGGGAGCAATTATCTCATTCATTTGAGTTTATCAACTCGGGAAATGTACCTTTAATTATATCAGACTTTAAAGTAGCTTGTTCTTGTACAAAAGCTATTTTTCCAAAAGAACCCATTTTACCAGGTCAAAAAAGTGAAATTAAAATTACTTTTGATACAAATGGTAAGTTTGGGTTTCAGGATAGGATTGTGAAAGTGTATTCAAATGCTAATAAAAGTCCAATAAAACTTAGGGTAAAAGTTTTTGTTCAACCTAATGAATAGGAACTAAATATGTAAGGGTTATACTGTAGTGTAATTTTTTACTTTAGATGAGATTAGTTTAGCTTCTACAGCCTCTTTAATGTCATGAACTCTAAGAATGTTTGCACCATTCATTAATGAAATTGCATTAATTACACTGGTCGCATTTAAGCTCTCAGAAGCACTAATATCTAATAGGTTATATAACATTGATTTTCTAGATGCACCAATTAATATAGGGTGTTCTAAGGTTTTAAATAATTCTAATTTTGCAATGATTTCATAATTCTGATCAAGTGTTTTACTAAAGCCTAATCCAGGGTCAATAATAATATCATTTACACCTTGTGCTTTAGCTAATTTAATTTGCTTTGAAAAGAATAAAATTATGTCTTTAATTAGGTGTTTGTAGTCCGTTTTTTTCTGCATATTTTGTGGCGTACCCTTCATATGCATCATAATAAATGGCGCATTGTGTTTTGCTGAAATTTTAAAAATATTTGGTTCAGCTTGTCCTCCTGAAATGTCATTAATAATATTGGCACCTTCAAGTATCGCTTTTTCAGCAACTGTGGCTCTAAATGTGTCAATTGAAATTAAAATGGCAGGAAATTTTATTCGAATTGCTTTAATTGCTGGTAACACACGTTGAAGTTCTTCAGCCTCTGATACGTCTTTTGCGCCCGGACGAGAAGAGTATCCTCCGACATCAATAATGTCTACACCTTCAGTAATAAATTTAGAAACTTGGGCAATGATTTCAGTTGTGGAATTTTTACGGCTATGGTCAAAAAAACTATCAGGAGTAGTGTTAATGATACCCATAATTAAAGGGTTGGAAAATTCATGTAAAATCCCTTGGCAATTTAGGGTAATTTCTGAGCTAAAAACAGTATCTTTCACGCTTAAATATATTAGATTAATATCAAATGAATCAAACTAACGACCAATATAGACAAGTTATTGAAAACTGTCGTACAATTTTCGTGAAAAAAGCGCACGATTACGGTACGGCATGGCGTATTTTAAGAACAAGTTCGTTAACAGATCAGATTTTCATTAAAGCGAATAGAATCAGAACAATTCAAGAAACTGGTGAAAATAAAGTTGGTGAAGGGATTGAAGATGAATTTATAGCGATCGTTAATTATTGTTCAATGGGTTTAGTTCAAATGGAATTAGGTTATGATAGCGGATCAGATATGACTGCAGAAGAAGCAATACTAAAATATGATAATAAAACTGAAGAAGCTTTTGAATTAATGCAAAAGAAAAATCATGATTATGGTGAAGCATGGAGAGATATGAGAATATCATCTTTAACAGACATGATTATGATGAAGATTTTAAGAACAAAACAAATAGAAGATAATAAAGGTAAAACATTAATATCTGAAGGTATTGATGCAAACTACCTAGATATGTTAAATTATGCAGTTTTTGCATTAATTCTTTTAGAAGAGTAAAATGTTAAGCATAATGTAGAACAGAAGGTATATTCTTAAACTGTACAAACAGAAAAGTCAAAATTAATTAATATGAGATTAAGAGAAAATCGAGTAAATCTAGAAGGAAGGTCATTACTATTTAATGTAGTGTCAATTATACTGAATATAATTGGTGTTTTTTTTATAGCTAAAGGGTTTCATATAAGTTCAGGCGAAAATGCATTAACTTTAAAGGTTATTGGTTTTGTAACTTTTGCTTTAGGTTTGTCAGGTTTATTTATGTTGAAAGGAATGCATTTATTTTCTTTTGTTGCAAGAGCATTTGTTGGAGGGCTATTTATTGTGTCTGGTTTAGTAAAAGCAAATGACCCTTGGGGATTTGCTTTTAAATTAGAAGAGTACTTTTCACCAATGGGACTAACCTTTGATTTTCCATTCTTTGAAATTTTTAATGGTTTTGAATTAGAAATGTCTGTTATTATTTCTGTAGCAGAAATTGTATTAGGTGTTGCCGTTATTGTTGGTGGTAGAATAAAATTAGCGTCTTGGCTGTTATTGTTAATGATGATCAGTTTTACAGTATTAACCTATTATACTTATAGTTGTGTTGACACGAATGAACTATTGAGTGAAATGGGACAATTAGCAGAAAGAGATTGTGTGACGGATTGTGGTTGTTTTGGAGATGCGTTAAGAGGTTCTGTTGGTCGATCATTAACACCGTATGAAACGTTTTGGAAAGATATTGTATTGATGTACTTTGTAGTCGTGATTTTCATGAATCAATGGAAAATCACAATGAATACAACACTTCAAAACTGGGTAATGATTCCTGCTGCTCTTCTTGTGGTTATATTCTTTTCTTGGGTTTTTGGATGGTACTTCCCTATTTTCTTTTATTTACTAGCGCTTTTAGGATCGTTTATATTTGGAAACATTAGTATTGGGAAGTTAGATAAAGTTTGGAAAATGGCAATCTATGTTTCAGTACTATCTACTTTGTTTAGCTTGTTTACAATCATGTATTTACCAATTAAAGATTATAGAGCTTATGCAGCCGGGAATAATATTCACGAGAAGCAAGAAGATGGAGAAGCTTCAATTGTTGAACGTACTTATTTTTATAAAAACATAAACACTTCAGTTGTTGATACTGTTTTTCAATCGGATTGGACAAAAGTATATTCTAATAAAGAAGAGTGGGGATTAATAGAATCAAAAGATCTTGTTCTGTTTGAAGGTAAAACAAATTCAATCATGGATTTTTTATTAACTGCTGATTATGAAAATTTCACTAAAACAGAATTGAAAAATGAAGTATTAGACTCAATTGCTAAATGGGATTTTGAATCTTATTATGAGACAAAAATTGTAAGAAAATCAAATTTAGAGAATATTGATACGATTTCTGAATATGAATTTACACCTTATCATTTTGACCCAACAGTAATTGGGAGTGATACGGTTTATTATACAAAAGAGAAATCGTTTAATGGACTAATGGATCCAATGACACCATATATGATGGATGTTACTGAATACATTCTAAGTTTAGAAACTGTTATGCTAATGACGATTAGAGATATTGAGTCTATGAATGAAGCAGCTATAGAGAATTTGAAATTAGTTTATACTGATGCACTTAAAAATGATATTCCGTTTTATATCTTAAGTCCAGCTATGCAAAATCAAATTGATGAGTTTAGAAATGAATTTCAATTTGAAGCCCCTTTTTTATCAATGGATGGTACAGAAATTAAAATTATTATAAGATCAAATCCCGGATTAGTTTTACTTCAAAACGCAACAATAGTTGATAAGTGGCCAAGTAAAAGTATTCCTTCATTTGAATACATTAAAACTCAATATTTAAAATAAAATGAATAACAAAAAGATAATAGCTGGAAATTGGAAAATGAATTTAGATTATAATGAGTCTAAAGCATTAATTCACAACATAGCAAGTGCAAATAATGACTTTAATGCTGATGCAGAAATTGTCGTATTCCCTTCAATGCCTTTCATTAGTGTTTTTTATGAATTGTTAAAAGACAATAATATAAGATTAGGTGCTCAAAATTGTTACATAAAAAATTCTGGGGCATTTACTGGAGAGACTTCTCCTACTCAATTAAAATCTTTAGGTGTTACATATTGTTTAGTAGGACACTCTGAAAGAAGAGATTTTTTTACAGAAGATTATGTTCTTTTAGGAAAAAAGGTGAAAGCACTTTTAGAAGTAAATATTACACCAGTATTTTGTTGTGGAGAAAAATTACAAGTAAGAGAAGCTAATGTGTATAAGGAATTTGTGATGAGACAAATTGAAGAGTCATTATTTTCTTTATCGCCTCAAGATTTAGCCAAAGTTGTTATTGCATATGAGCCTGTTTGGGCAATTGGTACTGGAAAAACTGCAACTGCAGAACAAGCACAAGAAATTCATAACTTAATTAGAAATAGAATTGCAAAAGACTTTGGTGAAAAAACAGCTAATTCAATGTCAATTTTATATGGTGGAAGTATGAATCCTGATAATGCTAGAGAACTATTAGCTCAAAAAGATATTGATGGTGGCTTAATTGGTGGTGCGTCTTTAGATGCTGACATGTTTGCTCAAATTTCAACTTCATATTCAGAATAAATGGATTATATAGAATTAACAATAGAATTTAAAACAATAAATCCTTGGAGAGAGGTCGTGTTGTCTGATTTAGCAAATGCTGGTTTTGAAAGTTTTGTAGAAACAAATGAAGGGTTAAACTGTTATATTTCAGAACAAGATTATACAGTAGATATGCTTTTAATTCTTAATACTTATGATGAGCATATTAAGTCTTTTGATATTAAAAAGATAAAAGATAAAAATTGGAATGCAGAATGGGAAAAGAATTTTGACCCCGTTTTTGTTGAAGATAAACTAGCAATTGTTGCTCCTTTTCATACCGATAAATATGAGCATCAATTGATTGTTAAAATCCAACCTCAAATGTCTTTTGGAACAGGACATCACCAAACTACTTGGTTAGCTTCAAAAAAGCTATTTAACCTAAATGTAAAAGGAAAACGAATTTTAGACATGGGAACTGGTACAGGTGTATTGGCTATCATAGCTGAGAAATTAGGCGCTGAATATGTTTTTGCGCCTGATATTGACGAATGGTCATTTAATAATGCAAATGAAAATAGTGCATTAAATAACTGTTCAAAAATAGAAGTTGCACTTGGAGGTGACGAATTATTAGATGGTAAACAATTTGATATCATAATAGCGAATATCAATAAAAACATTCTAATACAACACTTTCCTGTCTATGCCAAAGCATTAGTTTCAGGTGGGACAATGCTAAATAGTGGTTTTTTTACTACTGATAAAGATGATTTAGTAGAAGAAGCAGAAAAAGTAGGCTTTGTTTTTGAATCAATTGAATCTAAAGATGAATGGGCTATGTTAGAGTTTGTTAAAAAATGACCTGTCTTAGATAGAATTAAAATAAAATAATATGTTAAAATTGTTTGTATTTACTTTTGTACTATTGATTACTATGGGGGCTTTTTCGCAACCATTTTCATCTGACCCAAAAGATTTTTTAAAAGAAATAACTAAATACTTAAACACTGCCGATAGAGCCAAAACAAAACCTTTTATAGATGAATTTGGTCCTGTTTGGTTAAATGAATTCTCCTTAGAATATAGAAATAAAGTTGTTTCAACATCTAACCTTATTGTTGAGAAAAAACTATCAGCTTATCCAAATCTTCAAGGCTATTTACTATCTACATATTCTTTTGTCAAGACTAAACAACCTAAAGAAAGTTTTAACTCTTGGCATGCTACAGTTGATAAGTTATTAAAATCTAAAAAAGTAAAAAAATTCAAAACGTTTATTGAAGCCTGTTCTGGTTTTTTTACTGACGGAACAATTTATTCAAATACTAAACATGTTTGGGGTGTAAGAGATGGAACATATCGGTTTGAGTTTGAAAAATATAAGCCAAAAATATATTTCGAAGACGTTACATTTTATTGTTATATAAAAAATAAATCAAAAGGTAAAAGAAATGCTAAATATACCGATTCAACAGTTGTTTATTTAACTAATGGTGAATACCAACCGTTAATATATAAATGGAATGGGGAAGGTGGTATTGTCGATTGGGCTAAAACAGGGTTAGATCCAGCTAAGAATTTCGCATCAATTTCAGATTATTCATTATCACTTAAAGGTACAAGAATTCAATGTGATAGTGTTGAAGTTTATACAGATTTTCATAAAGAACCTTTAACAGGTGCTCTTATTGATTTCGCAAAAGCTTCAACTAGACAAACTGATAAAATATATCCACAATTTATTTCATTTAGTAAAAAAATTATAAAAAAAAATATTTTACCAAATGTCGATTATATAGGAGGGTTTTCTTTAAACGGAAATAGTTTTACTGGAGTAGGTTATAAAAATGAATTAGCTAGTTTACTATTTTATGAAGGTGAAAAGGTATTCTTAAAAACAAGCGCAGATAAATTTACAATAAACTCAAAAGGAGTTAAAGCAACAGCATGTAAAATGACTATGTACCTTAATAATTCTGATTCATTATATCATCCGGGAGTTAATTTAAATTATGATACTAAAAAAGTTGAATTAACAAGAACTAAAGATGGAGTAGGACAAGCACCTTTTTCAGATACATACCATCAATTAGATCTGTTTGTTGAAAAAATAATATGGTTGAGAAATGAATTTAAGTTGGATTTTACTTGGGAAAAAGGATCAAATAAGAAAACAGCTAGTTTTGAATCTAAACACTATTTTAATGATAGACTTTATACAAAACTACAAGGGATGAGTAGGATGCACCCCATTTTAGCACTTTATAAATACTACTATAAATATGATAAAGCTACATTTTCAATTGGTAAAGCTTCTACTTTGTTAGGGTTAACAAATGAATCAGCATTATCAATATTATTAAACTTAGCAAATAAAGGCTTTATTTACTATGATGAAACTAAAAAAACAATTACAGTTTTACCAAAATGTAAAGTATATATTGATGCAAAATCAGGTAAAAGTGATTATGATGATATTGTCTTCTATTCAGATTTTAATGAAATAAAGCTTAAACTAAATCGCTTTAATGATGGAAGACAAGATAAAACTTCAGAATCTTGGAATAATAGAGCTAAAAAATTAAATAGTAGAAAAAAAGGTAAAAAAAGTTTTGGAACAATGAGTCTTAAAAGTTTAGACTTAAAATTAAATGAAATTGAATACGTTGAATTATCAGTTGTTCAAAGGGTAGTTGTTGTTCCTGAGGAGGGAGAGTTGATTATTCAAAACAATAGAAATTTTTTGTTTTCGGGAGCTATTAGTGCTGGTAAATTAGAAGCTTATCCTAAGGATGCAACATTTGATTATGATAATTTTAAAATAAACTTATTAGATGTCTCTCAAACGTTATTACGCGTTCGACCTATTTTTGGTGGGTATGATAATTTAGTTGATATGCCTTCTCATATTGAAGGTGTTAAAGGTGTCATTTTAATTGATGATCCAAAAAATAAATCTGGAAATAAGAAGAATATTACTGATTATCCAAAATTAAGAGTTGATAATGAAGCTTTTGTTTTTTATGATCATAAAGCTATCTATAATGGAACTTATGATAGTGCGTCTTTCTATTTCAAACTGGACCCATTTAGTATTGATAGTCTGGATAATTTTGATGAACATTCAATTCAATTGACTGGAGAATTTAGATCATCAGGAATATTTCCTGTATTTAAGGAAACAATAAAAATACAAGAAGATTATTCATTTGGGTTTAAAACAGCTGCACCTGTCAACGGTTATCGATTTTATGGTCAAGATACTAAATATAATAATGACATAAGATTAAGCAATAAAGGACTAAGGGGGGCTGGCGAAATTAATTTCTTAACTTCTAAGACAGTAAGTACGGATTTTGTGTTTTTTGCGGATTCTACTATGGGAATTTCTGAATTTATAAATACAGGACAAACTAAAGATGAAGGATTGGAAGTGCCTGATGTAATAGCTAATATAGCTATGGTTACTTATATTCCTAAGCAAAATTTATTAAAAGTAAAAGCACAAAGAAGACCTCTATCTTTATTCAATAATGAAGTTAAAATGTATGGTGAAGTTTGGCTGTCTTCAAAAGGGATGACTGGTAAAGGTTTAATGTATTTTGGTCAAGCTGAGGTTGCTTCACAAAAGTTTAAATATAAACGTTGGATTATCGATTCGGATATGGCAGATTTCAATTTAGCTGATTTAGAAGCTGAAAATAAAAAGAATGAAATTACTTTTGCTACAAATAATGTGAAAACACATGTTGATTTTGAAGCTAGAAGAGGTGAGTTTATATCTAATGATGGAACTTCAAAAGTTGAATTCCCTGTAAATCAATATTATTGCCATATGGACATATTTACTTGGTTGATGGATAAGGGAGAAATGGAATTATCTAAAAAAGAAAAAGATTTAAATATTGAATCTGAATTAGATTTAGCTGGACCAAATTTTTATTCAACTAATAAAGCACAAGAAGCTTTAAGTTTTAGAGCTCCAAAGGCCACTTTTAGTTTGAAAGATAAAATTATTAACTGTGATAACATTGAATATATTGATATTGCGGATGCTAGAATATCTCCAACTGATAAAAAAATAATTATTCGTGAAAAGGCAAAAATGGATCCATTTGAAAATGCGATTATTGTGGCAAATTTTGTGACTAAATATCACACCATTAATAATGCTTATGTTGAGATATTTTCAAGACGTAAATATGAAGCAAGAGGTGAATATCAATATGTAGATGCTAATAAAGATGAATTTAAAATTCTCTTTAACAGTATTCATCCTGATACAGTTTATCAAACTGTAGCAACTGGTGAAATTACTCAAGAAGAGAATTTTAAATTAAGTGAGCAATTCGAATATTATGGAATAGTAAACTTAAATGCATCTAATGATTTCTTGAACTTTGATGGGGCTACAAGAATCGCACATCAATGTGATCAATTTGCTAAAAATTGGATGAAATTTAACGCTAATATCGACCCAAACAATATTCAGATTCCTGTTGTAGAGAATATGAAAGATTTAGAAGGGAATGATATTGCAGTAGGCATGATTTTTAGAACAACTTTTGATAATGATAGTTTAGGTATTTATCCTACATTTTTATCAGCATTAGAGAATAAAAAAGATAGAGTGTTATTTACATCTAGTGGTGTATTGAATTATAATGCTGATGCTTCAGAATATAGAATAGCTACTCAAGATAAATTGATTAATAGATTAGAGAAAGGAAATTATATTAGTTTAAATACTGAAAACTGTTCAATGAATGGTGATGGATTAATCAATTTGAATATTAATCTTCCAGATGTTGAATTTAAACCAATAGGATCTATTAATTATAATGCATCAACTAGAAGTACCTCTTTAAATATCTCAGGTGGATTAGATTTTTATTATGATGAAAAAGCGTTAGTAATGAATGCTGATAAAATTTCAGATAATGAAGTGTTGTCAGGTATAGATTTTAATACAATTACTTTAGAACAAGCAATACAAGAGGATGTAGATAAAGAAACTGCTGAGAAAATAAAATCGGACTATACACTTAAAGGTGAAGTAAAAAAAATACCGAAAGAAATGCAAATGCCTTTCTATTTTACAAATTTACGTTTTACTTGGGATAATAGAAATAAAGCCTTTTTATCAAAATCAATAACAGGGATTGTGAATATGGGAGATAAACCAGTTTTCAAAGACTTTACTGTTAAAATGGCAATTCAATATTCGGTTGAAGATTTAAAACAAAAAGGAAGAGGTGATAAATTGTCTTATATGATTGAATTACCTGGTACTCAACATTATTATTACTATTACCATTTTGAAAGAATTCAAAAAGAAACTAAATTACAAGTATTCACTAATGATAAGGCTTTAGAAGGATATCTGTTAGAGTTGAAAGATGATAAGAAAAAACAAAAAAAATTATCATTCGATTATTCTAATAAGAGCATCTATTTTAGTCAGTTTAGAAGTTTGTTTGGAAGGTAATATATAAAAAGTGAACCTTTATCACATTATGAACGTATTAGTATTTGAAATTAATAGTAAGCTATTGAATACGGTATGGTTACATTTTTTAGAAGTTAAAGATAGTTTAATTAATAGTAAATTTTTGATTTGAAAGTCAATTTAAAACTCATGTTTTTTGTATTAATTTCAGTTGTTGGAGTTAATCATTCTTTTGCCCAAACTCTTGGGGAGATTAAAAAAAATGCAGATGTTTTATTTGATCGTAGTGTTGCTAATACTAAGAAGATTTTAAGAGTAAATAAACAGTCTGTATTGTTTTTAAATGAATCAACTCTTGAAAACAATACTTCTTCTTCATTAATTGACTCAACTGAAAACCAAACACATTCGTTATTAAATAATACAATAGAGAAAAATTTAATAAGTTATAATAAAGACAGAATAGTAATTGCTGAATTTGAAAATATTATACCAGTTGAGATGGAAGCTGTAATAATAGAATTAGACACTGATACTTATGAAGAGAAAACTAATGATTTAGGCTCTGTTACATATCTATCTAATTTGTTAGATACTTATGAAATTGAAAAAAACAGATTGAATGTTTACAAATAAAAAGAATTTATTGAAGCAAGAGAGATTGCTATTTATAACTATAATGAAATAAGTATTGATTAAGCGAAAGCTATAAAAGAATAAGATAAGATGACTGAAACAGAAGTAGAAGAACAGGTGAAGGAGGAAACTAAAATTATTGAAACAAATGATTTAATAATTTATAATGACGATTATAATTCTTTTGACCATGTAATCAATGCATTAATGAAAGTATGTAAGCATGAAAGTATTCAAGCGGAGCAATGCACTTTGATTATTCATCATAATGGAAAATGTGCAGTTAAAAAAGGTGAGTTAAAAACCTTAAGACCAATGCGTGACGCTTTATGCGAAAGAGGTATTGATGCTAAAATTCATTAAAAGTCAAAAAAAAGGTGATTTAATAGAAAAGAATTAGTACTTTTGCACTCACAAAATGGCTCCGTAGTTCAACTGAATAGAATACCACATTACGGCTGTGGCGGTTGTAGGTTTGAATCCTACCGGAGTCACTAAAAAAGAGGTTATCATATTGATAACCTCTTTTTTTTGTTTAGTATTTACCCATTTTTGAAATTGTGTTATACAAAAAACGTTTTGAAGGAATAAGAAGAGTAGGTTTTATAAAATGTATTCAAAAAGATTACTCAATGTCTTTGAAATTAGAAATAGTTAGTTTCAGAGTTACTAATACAAAATAAATAGAACATTCAGTAGGGCAACGACTATGGATAGGTTAAGAAGATGTGATAACTATAAAGTTATTGTAGTATTAACTCCTTTGTTTTAAGAGCCTTGAGAATTAATATAATAATATCCTTTTTTTATTAAAAATAGTAGTTGTTTGTTAAAAAAGAGTGAGTATCTTTGCACTCGCAAAACAACAACGGTTGTTTATTTCGGATGTAAAATTTGAAAGTGTTTGAATCAAAAAAGCAAATAATTTTTATTTAAAAAATAGGTTGTTTATTAAAAAAGAGTGAGTATCTTTGCCCTCGCAAAACAACAACGGTTTGTTTGATTAAGGTTTACTAAAAACTCTTAAAACATTTATTAAAAAAGGTCTTGTTAATTAAAAATAAGTAATTACCTTTGCACTCCGCTAAAATAACTAACGAGTTATTGGAAAATATTGAAACGTATATAATGGCAATTAGGTCATCTTTATAAGTTCTTTGAAAAGATTGAAGATTAAGAAACAATAATGTTAATAACATATAACTTTAAAACAAGATTAAAAATTTATACAACGGAGAGTTTGATCCTGGCTCAGGATGAACGCTAGCGGCAGGCTTAACACATGCAAGTCGAGGGGTAACATTGTAGCTTGCTACAGATGACGACCGGCGCACGGGTGCGTAACGCGTATACAATCTACCTTATACAGAGGGATAGGCCAAAGAAATTTGGATTAATACCTTATAGTATTTTTCTAACACATGTTAGAATTCTTAAAGCTCCGGCGGTATAAGATGAGTATGCGTGATATTAGCTAGTTGGTGAGGTAACTGCTCACCAAGGCAACGATATCTAGGGGGTCTGAGAGGACTATCCCCCACACTGGTACTGAGACACGGACCAGACTCCTACGGGAGGCAGCAGTGAGGAATATTGGGCAATGGAGGCAACTCTGACCCAGCCATGCCGCGTGAAGGAAGAAGGTTCTATGGATTGTAAACTTCTTTTATTTGGGAAGAAACCTCTCTACGTGTAGAGAGCTGACGGTACCAAACGAATAAGGACCGGCTAACTCCGTGCCAGCAGCCGCGGTAATACGGAGGGTCCAAGCGTTATCCGGAATCATTGGGTTTAAAGGGTGCGCAGGCGGTTTATTAAGTCAGTGGTGAAATCTCGGGGCTCAACCTCGAAACTGCCATTGATACTGATAAACTTGAGTTCAGTTGGAGTAGGCGGAATGTGTAGTGTAGCGGTGAAATGCTTAGATATTACACAGAACACCGATAGCGAAGGCAGCTTACTAAACTGATACTGACGCTGAGGCACGAAAGCGTGGGGAGCGAACAGGATTAGATACCCTGGTAGTCCACGCCGTAAACTATGATTACTCGATATTGGCGATATACTGTCAGTGTCTAAGCGAAAGTGATAAGTAATCCACCTGGGGAGTACGGTCGCAAGATTGAAACTCAAAGGAATTGACGGGGGCCCGCACAAGCGGTGGAGCATGTGGTTTAATTCGATGATACGCGAGGAACCTTACCAGGGCTTAAATGTAGATTGACAGTTTTGGAAACAAGATTTTCTTCGGACAATTTACAAGGTGCTGCATGGCTGTCGTCAGCTCGTGCCGTGAGGTGTTGGGTTAAGTCCCGCAACGAGCGCAACCCCTATTCTTAGTTGCCAGCGAGTAATGTCGGGGACTCTAAGAAAACTGCCGGCGTAAGCCGAGAGGAAGGTGGGGACGACGTCAAGTCATCACGGCCCTTACGTCCTGGGCCACACACGTGCTACAATGGTGAGTACAGAAGGAAGCTACCAAGTGATTGGATGCAAATCTCCAAAGCTCATCTCAGTTCGGATTGAAGTCTGCAACTCGACTTCATGAAGCTGGAATCGCTAGTAATCGCGCATCAGCCATGGCGCGGTGAATACGTTCCCGGGCCTTGTACACACCGCCCGTCAAGCCATGGAAGCTGGGGGTACCTAAAGTCGGTAACCGAAAGGAACTGCCTAGGGTAAAACTGGTAACTGGGGCTAAGTCGTAACAAGGTAGCCGTACCGGAAGGTGCGGCTGGAACACCTCCTTTCTAGAGTTTGTTATCAAATATTTATTGTTTCTATCTTCAATTTTTCTTTTAAAAGAAAAGAGGAATGGGAAATAGTCCCGTAGCTCAGTTGGTTAGAGCACTACACTGATAATGTAGGGGTCGGCAGTTCAAGTCTGCCCGGGACTACATTATTCAACTAGGGGGATTAGCTCAGCTGGCTAGAGCGCCTGCCTTGCACGCAGGAGGTCATCGGTTCGACTCCGATATTCTCCACTTTTAAAAGTTCTTTGATTTATTGGATATTGATTGGAGTAGAGAGTAAAAATAATAAGTTAATAAGGGCATATGGTGGATACCTAGGCTCTCAGAGGCGATGAAGGACGTGATAAGCTGCGATAAGCTACGAGGATGTGCAAATAACATTTGATTCGTAGATTTCCGAATGGGGAAACCTAGCAGGTTGAAGATCTGTTACCTATTTATAGGAGCTAACCCGGGGAACTGAAACATCTAAGTACCCGGAGGAAAAGAAAACAATAGTGATTCCCTTAGTAGCGGCGAGCGAAGAGGGAATAGCCCAAACCAATTTTGTTTAGGCAAAGTTGGGGTTGTAGGACTAAGACGTGGAATTGCAAATTATAATAGAATAAACTGGAAAGTTTAACCGAAGAAGGTGATAGTCCTGTATATGAAATATCTTGCATACCTATTAGTATCCTGAGTAGGGCGGGACATGTGTAATCCTGTCTGAATCTGCCAGAACCATCTGGTAAGGCTAAATACTACTGAGAGACCGATAGTGAACAAGTACCGTGAGGGAAAGGTGAAAAGCACCCTGAATAAGGGAATGAAATAGATCTTGAAACCATATGCTTACAAGCGGTCGGAGCCTTCGGGTGACGGCGTGCCTTTTGCATAATGAGCCTACGAGTTACTCCTCGTTAGCGAGATTAAGGATTTTAGATCCGTAGTCAAAGCGAAAGCAAGTCTGAATAGGGCGTTAAGTTAGCGGGGGTAGACGCGAAACCGAGTGATCTACCCATGATCAGGTTGAAGCTCCGTTAATCTGGAGTGGAGGACCGAACCAATATACGTTGAAAAGTGTTTGGATGAATTGTGGGTAGGGGTGAAAGGCTAATCAAACTCGGAAATAGCTCGTACTCCCCGAAATGCATTTAGGTGCAGCGTTGAGATAAAGTGTCATAGAGGTAGAGCTACTGATTGGGCTAGGGGGCTTCACCGCCTACCAAACCCTGACAAACTCCGAATGCTATGACATATGCTCAGCAGTGAGGGCATGGGTGCTAAGGTCCATGTCCGAGAGGGAAAGAACCCAGACCATCAGCTAAGGTCCCAAAATATATACTAAGTTGTACAAACGCTGTTCAATTGCTTTGACAGCTAGGATGTTGGCTTGGAAGCAGCCATTCATTTAAAGAGTGCGTAACAGCTCACTAGTCGAGCGATCGTGCGTGGATAATAATCGGGCATAAGTATATTACCGAAGCTATGGATTTTATGGTAGGGGAGCATTCT
>Ga0308025_1000374_pt1 | contig 23794 bp, 14 predicted proteins | sample Neamet422_FD_201298 | JGI IMG/M metagenome (GOLD analysis project Ga0308025, IMG submission 201298) | Marine microbial communities from water near the shore, Antarctic Ocean - #422 | ecosystem: Environmental > Aquatic > Marine > Unclassified | place: Southern Ocean | collected 2014-10-03
GCCTGGTTCAGGCCCTTTCTCCCAAACCAATTTCCCCTGCTTTATCTGATAACCATCCAATTTATCCAATTCAAACGACCCTTTAGATATTCTAAAGTACATCTCTTGTGCCGAATCAAATTTATGCTTCCTGTATAGTGATTCTATGTTGCCTTCGATAAAAAGAAGTCCATTTTTCTTTGCCCATTTGCTGAAGATTTCTCTTCCATTTATAGCTTGTGAACGCTCAGCTTCTTTGAGACTGTGTCGTATTCGTTGCTTCGCGTTTGTTGTGACAACATATCCAAGCCAATCTTCTTTTGGAGTTTGCTTTCGAGAAGTGATGATCTCTATTTGGTCTCCACTTTTAAGCTCATAACTCAGAGGTACAAGTTTGTGATTCACCTTGCCGCCAATGCATTCAGAGCCCACTCTAGAGTGTATGAGAAACGCGAAATCTAGCGTGGTAGCTCCTTTTGGGAGAGTTTTCATATCGCCGTTGGGGGTAAACACATAGATGTCTTTCGTCTCCAAGTCCATTTTGAAGTCATCTATGAATGCCAGCGCGTCTTCGTCCCCGCTTTCTAGTATTTCTCTTATTTGGCCTAACCAATTGTCAATTTTAGAACCACCAGCCTTCTCACCATTGCCCTCCTTATATTTCCAGTGAGCAGCGAAGCCTTTTTCAGCAACTTCATCCATTCTTTCACTGCGAATCTGTATTTCCACCCACTTTCCAGTCGGTGACATTACTGTTGTGTGAAGCGATTCGTAACCATTCCCCTTGGGTAAGCTGATCCAATCTCTTAATCTGTCTGGGTTGGGTTGGTAAAAATCCGTTACAATAGAGTATGCCCTCCAGATTTCAGTTTTTTCTTTTGCCTTTTCTGTATTTATAATAATTCTTACAGCAAAGACATCGTACACCTCTTCGAAGGATACTTTTTGCTTCTCCATTTTAGACCAGATACTAAAAATCGACTTCGGTCTTCCTTTTATTTCATATTTAATCCCCGCCTCATCGAGTTCCCTTTTAATGGGAGCGCAAAAACTTCGAATAAATCTTGCCCTTACCGCTTTTGTTTTTCTAAGTCGGGATTGTATTAATTCGTATTCTTCAGCCTCTTTATACTTTAGCGAAAGATCCTCAAGCTCACTTTTAATTGCGTGCAACCCCAATCTGTGAGCAAGCGGAGCATACATGTAGAGCGTCTCACTAGCAATTTTTTGCTGCTTATCTGGGCTCATGTGCCCAAGAGTTCTCATATTGTCCAGCCTATCTGCGAGCTTGATTAATATGACTCTCACATCGCTGCTCAAAGTAAGCAGCATTTTCCTAAAATTCTCAGCCTGTGCACTTGTGCCAGGTTCGAGAACTCCACTCATCTTTGTCAGCCCATCGACGATATCCCTCTCCTTTTTCCCAAACAGTTCTTCAACCTCCTCCAAAGTTAAATTTGTATCCTCAACCGTGTCGTGTAGAAGTGCACAAACAATAGATGTAGTGTCTAAGCCCAATTCTCCAGCCACCACCTTCGCTACGCTAATTGGATGGTATATATACGGCTCACCACTTTTGCGTCTCTGCTTTGAATGAAGATCCAATGCGAGATCAAAGGCCTGGCGAATCTTCTTCCTGTCCTCCCGACTCTTGCTATTGTTAGCAGCACGCAACAACCCTCTATACCTTCTCAGGATCTCTTTGCTCTCTTCTTCGGGGTTAATTTCCATTGATCTTTTACTTATACCAAATCTACTGAATCCTTCCTTCGTTTATCAGCCTTTCTTGAGGTAATTTCGCACTATGATTGAAGCAAATAACCCATCCCTTAGATCTTGGCTAAAAATTCCAGCAAATTCCGATTTCCCAATCCAAAATCTACCCTTCGGTATTTTCTCTACATCTTCCCTTTCTCCTAGAGTAGGAGTTGCGATAGGAGATCAAGTTCTGAATCTTTCAGCGCTCTTTGCTGCTGGATTTCTCAGCACTTCAAATGAACTTCCGTTCTCGGAGTCAGATTTCTCAGCTTCAACTCTAAATCCTATAATTAATCATGGGAAAGCTGCTACTCGATTGCTACGTGATCGTATCAGTATGCTTCTACGTGCTGACTCATCAGAGTTGCGAGTCGCCACAGATTCTCATTCCGCTTGCATCATAGATCTCACAACAGTAACAATGCACTTACCCGTAAATGTCGGGGACTATACAGATTGCTACTCTTCAGAGGATCATGCACGTAACGTTGGGAAGATGTTCCGTGACCCAGAAAATGCGCTTCTACCCAATTGGAAACACATGCCAGTTGCTTATCACGGACGCGCCTCTTCGATTGTTGTTAGTGAAACCCCCATTACACGCCCCCATGGTCAGCTCAAGCCTTCAGAGACCGAGCCCCCCGTTTATGGTCCATCACGCCTCCTAGATTTCGAACTAGAGATGGCATTTATTACCCACCCGGGTAAATCTCTTGGCCAACAGATTACTACAGAAGAGGCGGACGACTATATCTTCGGCCTCGTCCTGTTCAATGACTGGTCTGCCCGTGATATTCAAAAGTGGGAATATATCCCGCTCGGCCCTTTCCTAGGTAAAAATTTCGCATCTAGCATTTCACCGTGGATAGTCACCCTAGACGCCCTCGAACCCTATCGTGTCTCTGGCCCGATTCAGGATCCCAAAGTTCTTCCCTACCTCGAGTATTCCGGAAATTCTCATTATGACATCGATCTTGAAGTGGAAATTACTACTCCGAATGGAGATTCGAAAATAGTGTGCCGATCTAATTTCAAGCACATGTATTGGAATATGCGCCAACAACTGGCTCATCATACGGTAAACGGCTGTAATATTCGTGGTGGAGATATGATTGCATCAGGTACTATTTCTGGCCCTGACGAAGGGTCTTTCGGTTCTATGCTTGAAATTTCTTGGAAAGGGACTAAGCCTCTTGCGATGCCTGATGGTACTGAACGACGTTTCATTAACGATGGCGATACAGTAACGATGCGCGGGTCTAAACAATCCACTAGTGGGATCTCAATCGGTTTCGGGGAAGTCTCAGGAAGATTACTTCCAGCGCTTTAACACGCACTGTTTTAATCTCTGTTGCGTAAAGTCGCCACAACTCTTTCAGTAGTATATCCATCCCACAACTTAGGTGCTTCACAAGTTTTGGGGTTTTCTACGGCATGTAAGATTGCAGGTAAATCACAACCAACCAAGTGGTTAGTGCCTTTGTCTATTGTGACTGGTCTTTCAGTGTTTTCACGTATTGTTATACACGGGATATTACAAAAAGTAGTTTCTTCCTGAATACCACCTGAATCGGTGATCACGAACTCTGAGTTTTTAATGAGTTTTTGAAAATCAAAGTATCCCAACGGTTCAGTAATAACTACCCCATTTATTTCTGTTAGTCGATCCCAGAGACCAATTGACTCAATTTTTAAGCGCGACCTCGGATGAATAGGGAAAACAACAATACATTTTTTCACAAGCTCCTCTAGCATGTTGAAAATAAATTTCACACCTTCAATATTATCTACATTTGAGGGTCTATGCATGGTACAAAGGCAGTATTCTTTATCGCTAATTTCTAAATCCGATAAAATGCTACTTGCCTCTATCTCCGAGTCATGTTTAACTAAGGTGTCAATCATGGTGTTTCCTACAAAAACCTTGGAATCCTCGGTAGAGGAAATCAATCCTTCTTCGCACAGATTATTCATTCCAGATTCTTCTGTTACGAAGTGAAAATCTGAGATTTGGTCTATAAGAATCCTATTTACCTCTTCAGGCATAGCTCTATCTCTACTGCGAAGTCCAGATTCTAGATGTGCGATGGAAACACCACATCTGTGTGCCGCTAAAGCTCCAGCTAAAGAAGAATTCACATCACCTGGAACGAGTACGACATCGGGTTTGATGTCTGCAATTAGTTGACCTAAATCTACAATCATATTTCCGAAATGACTTGCTGCATCTTCTCCTCTCAGAGAAAGATAATGATCAGGGCGCAATTGAAATTGATCGAAAAACACCCCAGACATTTTCCTGTCGTAATGTTGGCCAGTGTGAACGATTTCCACATTGAAATCATCAATTTTTTCTGCTACTTCTTTGAAACGAGTAACTTTTATAAAATTGGGGCGGGTTCCTATTACGATTAACAGCTTCATAACCCTGTTATGTCAAATCTGAGATAAGTTGACTTACGGTAATACCATCTGCCTCAGCCTTATAATTGGTAACTATTCTATGCCTTAATATGGGCAGGGCGACAGCTTTTACATCTTCAATATCTGGACTGTATTTCCCTTCTAATGCAGCATGTACTTTAGCTCCGATAATTAGAAATTGTGAAGCACGTGGACCAGCTCCCCAACTCAGATATTTGTTTACGTCTTGTGTCGCTTTATCCCTTCCAGGACGAGTTTTACAAGCAAGATTCACAGCGTAGTTTAACACGTTGTCTGCAACGGGCATGCTGCGTATGAGTTTTTGATAACCTAAGATCTCTTCTCCAGACATAATAGGTGAAATTGTTTCACTTACGTTTCCTGTAGTTTGTTTTACTACGTTGAGCTCTTCTTCAAAAGTCGGGTAATCGACCCAGGTGTTGAACATAAATCTATCTAACTGAGCTTCAGGCAGGGGGTAGGTTCCTTCTTGTTCGATGGGGTTCTGAGTAGCTAAAACGAAAAAAGGAGAAGGCAATTCATAGCCCTTCCCGTTTACTGTAACAGATTTCTCCTGCATAGCTTCAAGTAATGCAGCTTGTGTTTTAGGCGGTGTACGGTTAATTTCATCAGCTAAAACGATGTTCGCGAACAACGGACCCTTAATGAACTCAAACTTCCTATCGTCATTCAGGATTTCTGAACCTGTAATGTCAGAAGGCATAAGGTCTGGAGTGAATTGTATTCTGTTAAAAGAAAGTCCCAAAGCTTGTGCTACTGTATTTACAAGAAGAGTTTTTGCAAGCCCGGGAACTCCCACAAGTAGGCAATGTCCACCCGCGAGGACTGCCATTGTCACCTCTCGAACAACTTGATTTTGGCCTATAATAACCTTTGAAACTTCATTGATGAGTTTCGTGTGCTTTTCCCTAAGAGTATTTAGAGCTTCTTTATCGTTCATGTTATTTAATTCAGACATCATATTGAGAATCTACTTTACCTAAACTTACTTTACCCAATTCATATTATAAAGGCAATCTTCGAATGAAGGCGTAATTCGAATGTAAGTATCCGAAATGTGTTGCTCTACCCAATCATTCATCTCCTCAGTTCGCATGTTGTTTTCTACTTGAGATTGAAAAAGTGCGTAGTCATCTTTGGGATTAGCTCTGTGTGCCACCCTTCTTCCGTCTAGTTTGAGGATGGTCCAGTACCCATTCTCATCTTCATCAAGTAATTGTACAGGAATGCTCACTCCCCCTTCAGCTAAAGGTTCTAAGAGGAAGTAAATATTAGGGTCTAACTCATCAACGCCAAACATAACACCACCATCTCGTGTGTTCACTACCTGGCCTTTTGAATTTTTTGTTTTGGTTCTAGTAGAGTACGATAAAACAGCAGAGTCGAAGGAAATATCCCCAGCTTCGAGTGCGATGTGAAGCGAGTCTATTTCAGATTTCAGATTTTCTAAAGCGAAGAGGTCAACCTTGGCTTTCATAAGCACGTGACAAGCGCTAAACTTATCACCTCTTTTATCTGTAACTCTCAAGAAATGGTATCCGAAATCGGTTTCGAAAACAGAAGAATACCCATTGAGAGGAGTGTCGAATACAGCAGCCTCAAATTCCGCAACGAATGCTCCACGGCTAATGTTTTCATAACAACCTCCTTTGTATTTAGACCCTGGATCTTCAGAATATCTTGTTGCAGCTAATGTCATCGAGAGCTTTCCAGAAGCAACTAGGTTTCTGATAGAGTCCAGTGTTGTTCTAACCGCTTGTCTTTGAACTTCAGAAATTTCAGGTTGAAGTACGATTTCGCTGTAACTTATTTCTTCAGGAATAAGAGGAAGTGAATCAACAGGAGTGTTTTCAAAATAATCAATAACTTCTGCTGGTGTGGCACGCACTTCTTGGGAGATGGACTGCTGCATGCTTTGGGCTAAGAGTTGCTCCTTAATCGGCTCAGTAAAATCAGCCTTCCACTCAGAAACAGTTTTCCCATATTCTGCCTCAAATGCCTCAACCGAGCCAAGCATCTGAACGTAATACGCCAATCGGCGGTCAATTTCATCCATGATTTGACCATCAGTTACCTCTAAACTGTCAATTTTTGCATTGTGCAGTAACAGTTTTTCGAATAGGAGTTCTTCTATGAACTTGCAACGATCGTTTTCGCCAGACTCTTTTCCCTGAAGTCTCTCTTGTAGTGCTCGATCTTCAATTGAGCTGTTGAGGACAATTTCATCACCCACAACAGCAATAATTCCATCTATTAATTGAAACTTTTCAATGAAGTTTGTCGAATTTCCAGGTTGAGCCAAAGTCGCAACAGACGATGTTAGAAAAAAAGCAAATAAAAGTGTTATTCGTAGCATGACTGCTAAGGTAAACTGCTAAGACTAATTAAGGATACTATCTCGAATAATTTCTCCATTTGCCCAAGCATCACTTACCAAGTCATCCCTTAAATCATCGAGGATATTGCGCCTTCTTTCCTGAATGATTAAATCTACAATTCTTTTTCGAGCAATAGAAATAGGGGAGGGGAGGTCCTTTAATCGATGCTCTAGAATGCGCAATAAATACCTGGACTCACCATCTGTGAATTCAATTAATCTTCTGTCTCTCAATTGGTCTTCGATGCGGTAAACCTGCATTGGAACGGTTTCTAATAAATCACTTAAAAACCACCAGTAGTCAACATCTAAGGCGAAGTGAGCTCCACGCTCGATAGACCATTGTTCTAATTTAGGCACGCTACTAGAGTCAGCTTTTGTCAGCCAAACCCTAGCTGAGTCTAACAGTTCTTCTTCTGTATTTATTTCAATAAAAACAGCTCTTAAAACATGCTCCCTAAGTTGAAATAGCTCGGGGTAATCAGAGTGAAATTTTTCAATTTCTTCCTCTTGAACTTGAGTATCAACTCTCGAAGCGATAAATTCCCTCTCGAATTGAGTTACAAGTAAAGCATTTCTATATGACCTGATTGAAGCCTCAAATTCTGAGGAAAATTCGTCGATATTTTTCTCCGCTTGTGCAAGTAACACATTCTCTCTAACCCAACCCTCAATAATTCGTTCGCTAAGCAAACTGCTGTCTTCAAGCGACAATTCATTTGGGATTCGTGAGCACAGGCTGTCTAATAAGAGGTCTTTTCCGAAAGCAGAAACCACAACTTTATCGGCAATAGTTTGATCACTGAAAAAAGTACAAGCGTGAAGAGAGAATAATCCAATTATTACAATAAAGCTCTCTCTTTTCAGCATTTTAATCGATTAACTCGTATAAAACATCCTTTTTTATAGAAACTGGATATTTCAATCTTAAGCCTTCGATCCACTCATTCTCTAAGAAATCTTGATAGCTTGCTATTACTTGACCTCGAGCCTCATCAATGGTTTTATACATAGGTTCAACAATATCGATAACCTCAATTAAGATCACCCCATTGTCTCCAATGTTTAAAGTCATAAAACTTGGAGATTTAGAATCGACACTTAAGCTGGGAGAAAAGGTTTTATTAGAAATAGCATTAAATACTGAGTCAGCCCAGTTGTTGTCGCCCATAGAAAACAACCCTTCTTCCATTTTGAGTGCCAAGGGCCTTTCCGCTATAAGTTCACGTCTTACAACCACCATGTCATGTCCTTTCTTAACAGCTTTCCTCACAGCTTTCGACACCCCCTCGTCTTCACAGGTGTAAATTCCTAATTCTAAACGCTCTTGCCACATAAATAGCTCGTTATTTAATTCATGGTATCGCTCTAATCCAGATGTATCTCTCACAGCTTTAGACCAAACCATTTCATCGGTTAATTCAAACAAAAGAATACCATCGTGGTACTCTTCGATTAACATTTTGAATTCGTTGTGTTTCTCCTCTAATCGGGAATCTTCAAAAGCAAGTAATTCCTCTTCTATCATAGAATCTATCAACCCTTCTAGTATTGCCTTAGGAGTTCGAATAAGTCCCCGTGGCTTTTGAGCATTTGCGTAAACGAGAAAGTCAGATACTGTAGTTGCGTTTTCTTGAATTGAAAATAAATTCCTGTTAAGTTCAGATTTCTTAACATTTTCAATTGGATGACCTTTATAGAATACGCTATCGATCCCAGTGACTATCGACCCCAAATGTGCGACACGTTTTTTGTCTAATTTGAAGTCGTATTCTTGTTTAAGTTTATTTAAAAATGATGAACGAGTAACATCAGCTCTTGAATCTCGACTCACTTTTTTTCTGAGTTGGCGCTCATCATTCTCGAATGTCTCCAGAGGTTTAAATCCCACTCTCTTCACTATGTGCCAACCGTAAGTCGTTAAAAAAGGCTCACTTACGTCTCCATTGTTTTCAAGATTAAAAGAAGCGTTTTCAAACTCTTCAACCATTTTTCCAGTTCCGAACCAAGGTAGCACACCACCTTTGCTTGCCGTGGTGGCATCATCACTATACTTCAGAGCAAGAGACTCAAACATCTCCCCCTTTTTAAGAAATGCAGCCACTGCGTCAATCGTTGACTTAGCGCTTTGCACCATTGCTTTTTTAGTGGGGTCATTTACCCTCACCATAATATGAGCAACTTGAATCTCTCCACGAGCTTCTCTTCTGCCATCAACTTCTAGGAAGTGGTAGCCAAACCTTGTGCGTACTATCTCACTAAGTTCTCCCACCGAAGTGTTGTACGCAGCGTCCTCAAAGGTATAAACCATTTGGAATGCAGTAAACCAACCTAAATCTCCTCCATTGTCCACAACAGATGGGTCATCACTACCTCCCTTGCTTTTCGCTAGGGTTGTGAAGTCCTCACCAGCATTTACTCTATTTCTTAGATTTGAAATTCTGTTCCATGCACGTAGTGTGTCTGAAGGGGATGCCTCTGGCTTGACACTTACAAGGATGTGTCTGGCATGAATTTCCTCTTGTTTTCTATTGTGAGCTTCAAGGACTAATTCATCAAGAAGATCCATATCAACGAGGTAAGGTCTTGTTAGTTGTTTGCGGTAACCAGCTAGTTCTTTTGTAAATGTCTCTATGGTGTCCATTCCAAGCGCTTCAGCCTCCATGACTTTGAGCTTAAACTTGACAAATAGCTCCATGTATTCATCTAACCCCTCCAATGTTATTACGCTATCTCGGTTGTTTTTACTGTAAATATATTTAAAATCGGCAAGGCTTACAACCTCTGTTCCAACAGTTAAAATAACTGAATCGTCCGAACTGCTTTCTTCTTTGGTTTGGGCTGAAATACTAATATTTAGGCCTAAAAAGGCGACCCCGCAAAGGGCAATAATTTTATTCATCATGTTTTTTATCTTATACTATAATTGGGAGCTTCTCTTGAAATCATAACATCATGTGGGTGACTTTCCTTCATGCTTGCGCTTGTTATACGGATGAATTGAGCGTCAGATTTTAAAGTGGGCAAGTCCTTCGCACCACAGTATCCAAGTCCAGCCCTTAATCCACCAACAACTTGATACATAACATCCTGAACAGATCCTTTGTAAGGGACTCTGCCGCTAATCCCTTCTGGAACAAGTTTTTTCACATCATCTTCAGCATCTTGGAAATATCTATCTTTAGATCCTTTCTCCATAGCCTCAATGGACCCCATTCCTCTATATCCTTTAAACCTACGTCCTTCATACATAAAAGTAGCACCAGGGCTTTCGCCAGTACCCGCAAGCATTGACCCAACCATTACGCTGTCTCCACCACCTGCTAAAGCTTTGACAATATCACCGGTATATCGTACGCCACCATCAGCAATTACAGGCACTCCAGTGCCTTCTAATGCTTTTGCAACATTCATGATAGCCGAAAGTTGAGGGACCCCTACGCCTGCAATAATCCTTGTTGTACAAATGGACCCCGGCCCAACGCCAACTTTTACAGCGTCAGCTCCTGCCTCTACTAACGCAAGAGCAGCAGCTCCTGTGGCAATATTTCCACAGACGATTTCCAGGTTGGAGAACTTATTCTTCACTTTTCGTACAACATCGATTACTCCTTTGCTGTGCCCGTGTGCTGTATCTATTATAATTGCGTCTACATCAGCTTCGACTAGCGCAGAAATCCTTTCTTCAGTATCAGCAGTCACGCCCACTGCAGCCGCAACACGTAGTCTCCCGAATCCGTCCTTACAAGAATTAGGAAACTCAGTAAGTTTGATAATATCTCTGTAGGTAATTAATCCTATGAGTTTGTTGTCACTATTAACAACTGGAAGCTTTTCAATTTTATGCTCTCGTAGAATTTCAGCGGCATTGTCAAAATCAGCTCCGTTTGATGTTACAATTAAATTCTCACTTGTCATCACTTCAGAAATAGGTCTGGTAGAGCTATTTTCAAATCTCAAATCTCGATTTGTGACAATTCCGAGCAGAATATTTGAAGAGTCGACTACGGGAATTCCGCCAATACTTCTCTCTCGCATTATTTTTAATGCGTCTTGGACTGTAGCATCACGGTTAAGTGTGATGGGGTCTAAAATCATACCGTTCTCAGAGCGCTTCACCTTCAAAACTTCAGCGGCCTGCTGGGCGATACTCATGTTTTTATGAATTACACCTATTCCTCCTTCTCTTGCAATAGCAATGGCCATCGCGCTTTCAGTTACCGTATCCATTGCCGCAGAAATAATGGGTACTTTCAGCTCAATTTTCCTTGTAAATTTAGTTTTTAGTTGCGTATCGCGTGGAAGTACTTCCGAGTAGGCTGGGACAAGCAGTACATCATCGTATGTTAGTCCTTCTCCAAAAAACTTAGACTCTTTAATAGGCATGCTTAATTAATTGAATCGTTTTATTCGCTGTCCAGCAAGTCGGATAACGATTCGCGCAAAGATACTTAATTTAAGGTCTAAGAACTTGCACACTTTTAGAGATCATGTGCCATTTGCCGGATCCGTCTAAAACTTGAGCAATAACTGCATAAAAACCATCGGGGACCATCTCGTTGTCAAGTATCCCATTCCAACATTCGTCAGGGTTTTCAGACTCAAAAATAACATCACCCCATCTCGACAAAACTGTGAGTTTGTAAATGATTTGGTTTTCAGCAGAAGCTGCAGAAATAAATCCAAGTGTTGATTCACCGGGATTCCAAGGGAACCAATCATTGATCAGATCACCGTTCGGTGTAAATGCACCTGGTATCCACAACAGTGGGTCTTCAGTTAAACAAATCCTATTTGAACTCGCGCCATTTAGCCCGTTAGTCATATCATTATCGACAGCAATAATGGTGTAGCAAAAATCGCCAGGTAAATGAGTTAGATCTCCGACGTAGTCTTCAGTGTGAAACTCATCGTGTGCAAAAGTGGTTAGTGGGCTGTTAACGGACAGTCGTGTTGAGGCTCTTAATAATTCGTAAGAGTTTACTCCCTCTGGAAATTCTAAGTACTCAGACCAAATTAAACTATTCTCATAATCAGCTTCACCCATACTCTGCCAACCTTTTAGTAGAATAGTTGATGCGCTATTAGAGGTTGAGGTTGCTGCTTCACAAACATTGTATGCAGAACACCTATAAGTATAACTCTTAGAATCGGTATTAACATTTGAATCCACGAAAGTGACTGGAAACCCCAGGGAACTTGGAACGGGTTCAAAAATAGGTAGCCAAATATCATCTTCGTCAACGAGCTTTTCAAGTTGATATAAACTCGCCTCAACAGCTGTTGGGTCCGTTTCAATAAAAAGCTCCACACTTCCATCCGGTAAAACTGAAGCTCTTTTTAAAACAGGAGCACTGGCCGATTCGGGATATAAAAAGTTAAGTTCAAATTCACTAGAGCGAGCGACATTGCCAGTTGTTGATTCCGCTAACACTCTATATTTATTTGTGCTTTCAGTATTGTCGCCTACGTGGAGGTAATTGCTCAAACCGGGCCCTACGTCGTCAAGAGTGATCCAAGGGCCGTAATTCAATAAAGCTTCATCATAAATGCTTACCTGCACTGAATAGTGGTCCACTCCTCCTTCTATTCCAAACGGAGTATTCCAGCTTATTTGTGCGTTATATGTACAAGGTAGCTGTGAAGCAACCGTAAATATCGAAGTTGTACAAGCTCCCGCTGCATTGGGATTGGGAGATCCATCATCATTAATGCATTCAAAAGCTGAAACTCTGTAACTCTCCGGTTGCGATGAAGCAAGTGAAGTAGCAATTAAAGCTGAAGTGGCGTTGGGGTTGTCTATTTGCATGACTTCCGCAGACCCAGCGCCAGAGCATTTATATATAATATACCCAAGAGTCTCTGGTGTAACAGTGTAATCAAAGAAGACTTCTGCATATCCAGAAGCTGGGTCGACATCGACATGTGTGGTTATTGGTAGCTCTCCATTCACACTGCCCACAACTAAATCCGTTGCGTTGCTCACGTGCTCATCAATTCCATTCGATGCGGTTTGTCTTACCCTGTATATATTGACTGATACGCAGGGGCCTGGGGTGTCTGTAAATGTCCCTCCGTTTTGTGAGTCGGGAATTGTTGCGATATTGTCCCAAACCGCAGTGAACTCATTCAGTCTTTCTATATAAAAAACCCCTCCTGCACTTTCGCCTGAAACGGCATAAGGGCTATTCCAGACAAGATAAACTTCATCCACACCCGCTCCAACGCTCGCGTCTACATGAATACTACATAATGTCGGAGAAGTTGGAGAAGTGTCATAAGTAGTCCCCCCATCCATCGAGGTGATTTGAACAGAAGTAAAACAATGTGCTTCTGCATTTGCATTATACACAAATGATGGCATTACCCATCCCGTAGGCAACATACCCGTCTCAGTATCTGGACCCACTAAATGTACCGCAGGGCTAAGAAGCACCCCAGGAATATCATAAACTTGAATTTCATTCCGAATAAACTCCTCACCCCCAACAGAAGAAAACACATCCCAGTACAATGTTGCATTTCCCGCAGCATTAACGTTATTAACATGCGTTAAATTAGGCTGAGCATACATCTCAGTATTTGAAGAAAATGTATATGCAACAAGAATAAAAAGTAGAATTTGCTTCATGCCATAAAATTACAACACCTAAAGCCCACTATTAGCTTCATGGAAATTATTATTAGCAACGGATTCTTTATACCTTATAGTATATCTTAATTTTGTCAGATGAACTTCCCTGTTTTCCCCAACATGCCTGAATCGTCAAAACTATTGGTTTTCACATCAGATGTCACTCTTGATGAAATGTCTTCTCAAAGTTTTCTGTCTAGATTAGAGAAATTTCTATCCACTTGGTCATCTCACGGTTCTCAACTAAATGCCGACACTGTCTTAATCGCACACCGTGTTTTATTTATCGCTGTCGATGAAAGTCTTTCTAGTGCTTCAGGGTGTTCAGTGGATTCCTTGACTAACTTTATTAAATCCGAAGGGATTGCCTCTGGAGTAGATTGGTTTAATCGTCATCACGTTTTATATAGGTGTATAAATCAAAATGATTTTACCTCAGATTGGTTAGTTCATAAATTAGAGGATTTTATTTCACTCATTAAAAACGGAAGCTTAGCGGAGAGCGTTCAAACATTAAATACGACAGTCTCTGTTGTGAAAGAGGCTCGAGAGTCGTTGATTCAACCTTTTTTACAAAGTTGGTATTCACGCTTACTGTAGCATTTTACCCGTCCAATTGGCGTTTTGTTTCTACGTAACCCAATTTAGTGCCAACGAATTTTTTATAATTTTTTGGTTTTTAAGTCTTAATCACCTAATTTTAACGCGTTGAAATGTCTTTTTATGTTAATTAAAGTCATGGATACACTCTGAAGAGTTGACTGTCACTGCTTTTTGCACGTTAGTTCGACTATTATGAGTTTCAATTTTGTAAATAATTTTTTTGATTTAATCTTTAATCCTGTTCACATGTTTAACAATTACTCGAAGATAACGACTGCTTTTGCAGCGTTTGCACTTCTTTTTTCAACTGGAGCCTGGTCGCAATGCGCGGATGGCGAAATAGCTGTAGATTATGCTATTACTGGAGGTTCTTGGGCCTCTGAGATTTCTTGGACTCTTAATGACGCTGACGGAAATTCGGTTTTCAATGGTGGAGCTCCTATTAGTGGTCAGTGGTGTCTAACTGCTGGTGACTACACATTCATAGGTTCTGACTCTTATGGAGACGGATGGAATGGAGCTTCTGCAGAATTCTATTCTGGAGGTATCCTCATAGGTGCTTTAGCTGTAGAAGGCGCAAGTGGATCTGTTGTCCTTGTAGTTAGTTCTGACGTTCCTGGATGTACAGACGCAACTGCATCTAACTTCAACTCTCAGGCCAATGTTGATGATGGTACATGCTGCTTCGAAGATTTTGTGGTAGTTACTCTTTACGATGCTTGGGGTAATGGTATTGAAGAAGGTGGAATTGAGCTTTTTGGTGTTTACTATGAATTCTCTGGTGGATCTTTTTTACCCTTGACATTCTGTCTTGCTCCTGGATGTTACTCAGGAACTCTAACTCTCGACAATTATCCTGAAGACACATCTTGGGATGTTGTTGTTAATGGTGTTGAAGTTGCTTCTGGTGGTGGTTCAAGCACTGAGGTGTTCTTCTCTTCAGATCCTGCATGTATTGTTGCTGGTTGTAATGATGCAACTGCTTGTAACTTTGTGCCTTCTGCTAACGTAAATGATGGTTCTTGTGAGCACGTATCATGTGCAGGTTGTACAGATGATACAGCTTGTAACTACGATTCAACTGCTACTTTATCTGACGATTCATGTGATTATTCATGTATAGGTTGTATGGATGCAACTGCTACTAACTACGATGCATCGTATACTGTTGCTTGTGCTGATTGCTGTGCTTACTGTGAGGGTGCTTTCGCTGGTACACTTACTGTAGGTGGTGGAACATGGGATGCTGAAATTGGTTGGTCACTTACTCTTGGTGACAGTGTTGTAGTTTCTGCTCTTGCTCCAGATGGAGCTGTTTCTTCTATACCGCTATGTCTTTCTGCTGGATGTTATGTCTTTAATATGGACGATGCTTACAGTGATGGATGGAACGGTGCTTCATATTCTTTCGATGGATATGACGGTGTAACAGCTTTCGCTGGTTCTATGAATGATGCTGCTGAAGGAGATCAGCCTGGTAACAATACTGAATATGGAACAGACTTCATTGACTTAAACGGTGGAGCTTGTACATTCGGTTGTGTAGATGCTGGATCTTGTAACTATGATGCATCGGCTTCATTTAGTGATGGTTCTTGTGATTACTCATGTGTTGGATGTGTTGATTCAGCTGCTGCTAACTTCGACCCTAACGCTACGATTGACAGTGGACTTTGTGTTTACTGTGATCCAGGTACATTTGTACTTACTGTAAACATGTCTGATTCATACGGTGACGGATGGAACGGTGCTGTTTATTATGTTTACGATCAAGTTTCAGGAGCTCTTATGCTAGAAGGTAGTCTTGATGCTGCATTTACTGGAGATGGTCTTTCTCAAGGTGCTGATTTAGTTTGTTTAGCACCTGGTTGTTATAACGTTCAAGTAAGTGGAGGTTCTGCTCCTACAGAAGTAAGTGTTTCATTGTCGGATCAGTTCGGTACTAACTACGGTTCTACTGGAGGTGATTCTACTTGGCCAATTGACTTTACTTTAACTGGTGCATGTGCATTCTCTGGATGTACTAGCTCTACTGCTCTTAACTATAACGTTAGTGCTTCTATAGATGATGGTTCTTGTCAAGAGCCACCAGCAAACGATCAACTAGCAAATGCTGAGGCATTAGCATGTGATGCGTATGTTTCTGGAAATCTGTTAAACTCTACTGATGATCAAGAATTAATTGGTACTAGTTATGCTGGATTAAGTGTAACTACTACGGGTGTATGGTACGTGATCAATGCTGCTGCAGATCAACAGATTACTGTAAGTACTTGTGATACTCCTTCAAACGAAGGTGATACTGATTACACTCAAGACACTAAACTTCACGTTTATACAGAAGCTATCGATGGTTCGTTAGTTAGTGAGGCTGCTACTTATCTTGGATGTGCTACTGGTTCCCTTTCTAGTGTTGCGTTTAACGTTACTACAGGTGTAGATTACTATATCTTAGTTTCAGAGGGCTCTTCATTTACAAGCGGAAACGACTTTGTTGTAACTGTTTCTTGTGCTGACTGTGCTGGTATACCAGCTAACGATGACTGTGTTGATGCTACGGCACTCCTTTCGGGATCAACTTATTCTGGATCACTTTGTTGTGCTACACAAGGACCTGACTTCGTTTGGTGGTCTGGTACTGCACCTGCTTATGGTACATGGTTCACTTTCAACTCTTATGACTTCGAAACTTTTGATTTCAATGCAACAAACCTTACAAATGAGGTGCTTGGATTGGCATTTATGGGTGCAGGGGATTGTTCAACTTTAATACCAGTTGTTGGTTGCACATTTACTGGATCATGTGCTGGTGATGTTGGTGCCTTTATCAACCTAGTGCCTAATACTGAATACTACGCTTTGATTTTCACAATGGACCAAGCTACATGTGGTGACTTTGAATTCACTACTACTGGTGTAACCTTCGGATGTACTGACGCTACTGCGACTAACTTCGAGCCTGATGCTACTACTGATAATGGTACTTGTGAATATGTAGATGTTGTTGCTCCTAACGATCTTTGCGATACTGCTGAAGCTTTAGTTTGTAACACTGTAACTGTAGGTTCAACAGGTGGTTCATCTTACCTAGGTTCTCCAATCGGAGTTACAGGATGTGAAGTAGCTCCTGGCGCTGGTGTTTGGTACTCATTCGTGGGTGACGGACAACTTCATAACCTGAGCACTTGTGGGTCTGATATTGATTCTAAGATTAACATTTACTCAGCAGAATCTGCTTGTGGAGGTGGTGGAATTGATGTTCCTCCTGCTGATGCATGTGGAGAAGGTTTAGTTACTATAGATTACAGTATTGGTGGTGGCTCATGGGATTCAGAAATTTCTTGGATGCTTATGTCTGGATCTGATACGATTGCAATGGGTGGAGCTCCTACAACAGGTAGTCTTTGTCTACCTGTAGGAGATTACACTTTAAATATGTTTGATTCTTACGCAGACGGATGGAATGGCGGAAATGCCACATTTACAAATGGTCTTGGTGAGGTTGTTGGTTTCTTTACTATAGATTATGACGCAACTGGAAATTCTCCTTCTGGGACAGCTACTTTATCTGTTGCACCATACTCTATGGAGCCTGTTTACATTGCTGGTGACTTTACTTGTGTAGCTTCTGCTACAAGTACGGATGGAACTGGTGCATGTACTTTATATGATTCTGACGATGTTTCTATTGAGTTCATTTCTACCCCTGGTACTCTTTACTATGTACTTATTGGTTCTGATGCTACTGATGGTGCATTTGATTTAGCATTTGATTGTGCAGTAGTAGTTGAGGGATGTACTAATACTGCAGCTTGTAACTACGATGCTACAGCTAACGTAAGTACTGATACTTGTGACTTCTGGTCATGTGTTTGTGCTTCGGAGACAGGTACAGCTATTCAATTAAATATGATTGATGCTTTCGGTGATGGTTGGAATGATGCATCATACACAATCTCTGATCTTACTGGAGCAGTTGTTTATGAAGGTACTCTTGACAATGCTCAGTTCTTTGTTGATAACGACAACTATACTGGACCAGAGTACGGATTCGATATGTTATGTCTAGAGCCTGGATGTTTCAACATCACTATCGCTCCTGGCGACTGGGGTTCTGAGGTGTCTTGGAATATTACACTTGAAGACGGTACTGTGCTAGTTAGTGGAGGTGCTCCAGATACTCAAACGATCTCTGTAGGAGGTGCTGTTTGTGGATGTACTGATGCAGGTGCTTGTAACTACGACGCTCTTGCAACTGATGATGACGGATCTTGTGAGTTCTTAACATGTGCTGGTTGTACTGATGCAACTTCTTGTAGTTACGATGAGCTTGCAACTATCGATGATGGTACTTGCTGCTACGGTAACTGTGTAGATGTTCAGATGTTTGATTCATACGGAGACGGATGGAACGGTGGTGTTTACACTCTTTCTTCTGTTGACGGAACTGTACTCGGATCAGGTACTATCGATGTTGGTAGTGCTGCAACTGATTCTTACTGTCTAGCTGATGGATGTTACACGATTGATGTTGTCGGTGCTAGTTATGCTGGTGAGATGAGTTGGTCTGTATTTGGTTCATTCGGTGGATTGGTTTCTGGATTAGCTGATGAGTCTGTTACTTTCAATGTTGGATCTGGTGATCAGTGTGTTGTTGGTTGTGATATCTCTTGCGCGTGTAACTACGATGCAGCAGTTAACATGCAAGATCTTGATCAGTGTGTATTCTCTGGATGTGAGGGATGTACTTACCCAGATGCAAGTAACTATGATGGTGCTTCTATCTCTGATGATGGTTCATGTGTCTTCGATATTGCTAACCCTTGTCCTGCGGACTTGAACGGTGATGGATCGATTACAACTGGTGACCTTCTTATCTTCTTAGGAGCGTTCGGTACTATTTGCTAAGAATAGAATAAATTATATATTAAGAAAGCCCCGTGTATGCGGGGCTTTTTTGTGCCTCATATTTTCAATAAAAAAGCCCCGCATACGCGGGGCTTTCTTATTGCCGATATTCTTAGTAGAATAATTATCCCATCCAAGATCCGCCATTGATATCTATGGCTTGACCTGTAATGGAACGTTGTACTCCGGAGAATAGAAATGCTACGAGTTCTGCGATCTCGTCAGGTGAGCTAAAACGGCCTGTAGGGACAAGATCTTTTTGGTCTTGAAGCATGACGCTATATTCTACTCCAGCTCCATCTGCCATAGCTTGAATGCTTGATCTTGCCATATCGGTATCTACCCACCCCGGGTTAATAGCATTGATAAGAATCCCTTCTCGAGAGAATTCTGAAGCTAAACTTCTTACGAGACCGAGAAGGCCGGTTTTAGAGGCAACGTATGCTGTTTGATGTGGTACACCAAATCTTGCAAGACAGCTCGATGTAATGACGATGTTCTTATTTGTTATTCCTGCAGAAGTTGCCTTTTGTAGCCAGGGTATGCAAGCCATACAGGTGTTGTAAGTGCCGGACAGGTTCGTACTAATAATATCACTCCATCTATCAATTTCTTTGTTAGAAAAATCATTTGAGCCACCTATTCCGGCATTTGCAAATACGTTAACTAAAGGGTACTCCTTTAATCCTGTTGATGGGTCAGATAGTAAGTTTTTGAGTGAGTTTGGATCTGAAATATCTACAGAAAAAATTCTATGCCTTTCTTTATTCTCTAACGTGTCTAGCAGCTTTTCTAATGGAGAGAGACGTCTTCCAACGAGTATGAGTCGAGTATTTTGTAAGCCAGATAGTTTGCGGGCAGTAGCTGCTCCGATTCCAGTTCCAGCACCTGTGATAAGAATTGTATGCATACTACAAATGTGGGGTTAACTTAGCGCTTATATGAGGTTAACGAATTATTTTATTCACCCTGCAGATAATAGATACTATGTATTTTCTTTTCGAGAAGAGAATCACAGTATCATTTTCCAAGATTCACTGGAGAATCAGTCAATTCCTTTTGAGTTTCACGAGGATGATGAACTCGAGTATGGTGCTAAATATTTATTTGGGGTACCAAGGACGCACTTTCAAGAAGCGCTAAGACAAAATCACCTTCTGTATGCTGAAATTAGGTCTCCATTTATTCCCAACAAATTTTTCCGTTGGCTGTTGCTCTCTATAACGGGAATATTTCTGTTGTTGGCATTGTTAGGAGCTCTTTCTACAAAGGGGAATGCACAATCGTTACACACTAAATCTGTTTGGGATCTCTCTGTGTTAGCGAGAATGAACACCCCTTTTTCAATGGTAGGAGTAGAGGATGAAGTATTCGAAGATTTAGGATTGACTGCGGTTTGGTCTCCTAAAATCGGTCAAGAATTTGGAATGAGACTTCAGTATCGATTAAAAGATAATTGGAGTTTTGGCTCAGGCATTCAATGGATTCGTAGGAATTACTCTATTGAGTTTCATTATCAGAATGACACATTGGCCATTAACGATTTTGATACCATTCCTAAATTAACCACGGTTGGATATAGAATCCCAATTTTTGCTGAAACACGAGTACCTCTGGGTTTAGGATACTTTGTATCGGCCACTGCCGGTTTGGGGATAGATATAAAGCCATCCGATGCTTTTGTAAATACGGGCAATTATGAAGCGTACCTCGGGAGAGTTAGATGGGCTTCGATACCTATGATGGCAGAAATCGGCCTCTACAAAGAGCCTGAAAGAGATATACCGGGCTGGTATATTGGACTTTACTGGTCTAAAGGTGTAGGACAATCAATTTGGGTAGAACAAGTTGTCCTATTTGAAAATGATTACAGAATCGTTTCAAGAGGGTATCTAACTTCTAATTTAGCTGGGATAGAACTCAGGATATTACTTGAGTAGATTGCTGCGTACGAAGCCAGAAATTACTTTCCCATCTGCCCGACCTGCCATAGCAGCTGAAGCCAGTCCCATTACTTTCCCCATATCTCCCATGCCAGAAGCTCCTGTTTCAGAAATTATTTCTATAACTTTTGATTCTATCTCTGAGTCGTCTAAAGCGCTAGGTAGATATTCACTGAGAACCTTCGCTTGAGCAAGCTCGTCTTCAGCTAGGTCTTCTCTAGATTGACATTTATATACTTCAGCGGTTTCTAGCCTCTGTTTATATAATTTGCTCAAAATCTTAATTGCTTCACTGTCACTTAGATCTTCTGTTGCCCCGGTTTTGCTTTGTTCAAGCATAAACTTTGACTTAGCATCTCTTAAAGTAGCAAGTTTAACTTTGTCTTTTGCGCGCATGGCATCCTTGATACCCTGCGTGATTTGTGAATGTAATCCTGACATTAATCTACGTTATCGTGAAGGAATGGATTGTCATCACGTAGTTCTATTCTACGTTCACCATTTTCATCAATTTCTTCATTAACCGAGAAACGGCTAGCTGTAGATTCTGATGAATGTTGGATTTCATCTAATATCACATTTCTTCGTTTGTATGCTGGCTCGTTTTCTAGATCAGAAATTCTACCCGGAAGTCTAAGTTTTATTTTCATATCACTTAGAATCTTTTTAGTTTGCTTTTGGCGAGAAGCATAAGCCTCCTTACTTTTCTGATCGACCAATGGCTTTCTGAAAGTGTCCGATGGCGTTTTATCTAGTGGAGCATCGTCTAGGTTGTGAATGATAAATCCATCTTCCTTTTCAATTTTTTCTCCACCAGCTTCAATCTCTGGAGAATCTCCATTGGTTGCCTCTTCGATATTACCCTCTACTCCCTCTAAATCAACACTTTCCTCTTCCTTTTCGGTTTCATTATTTATATCGTTCGTTGTATTGCCAAATAAATCTGATTGATTTACCACAAACGGTTCGCTTCGTTCTTCAGATGTTTTTTCTGGAGTAGAATCGACTGCACGATGAATAGGTTCTGTTACTTCGTTAGGTTCGTCTCCTAAATTGTAAGTAATTTTTTCTTTTTCAACGGGCGCAGCTCCTGTCTTGACTTCATGAGCTTCGAAGCCTGTTGCGATTACTGTGATGCATAAATCTTCTTCTAGATCTTCGTCCATAGCGTAGCCCCAAATCACTTCTGCATTTTGGCCTGCAGCCTCCTGAATGTAATCTGTAATCTCCATGATCTCATCCATAAGAATTTCCTCATGTCCCATCGTAATGTTGAGAAGAACATGCTTCGCTCCGATAATGTCATTGTCGTTTAAGAGTGGACTCTCAAGAGCTATAGTCACGGCGTTCTTTGCCCTGCCTTCTCCTGATGCCATTCCTGACCCCATGATTGCGTTTCCACTTTGACGCATCACTGTATTAACGTCATTCATATCAACGTTTATTTCTCCTGTCCGAGTAATCACCTCTGCAATCCCTTTTGCAGCTATGCTTAACACTTGGTCTGCATTTTTAAAGGCAGCCCTTAATGTTTGATTACCGTACAGCTCACGAAGTTTATCGTTACGAATTACAAGAAGAGTGTCTACAGCTTCCCGCATGTTTTTTAACCCACTATCAGCTTGATGAGATCGTTTTTTACCTTCAAATTTAAATGGTACGGTTACAATTCCCACTGTTAGTATTCCCAGATCTCGGCAAGCTTTAGCAATGACAGGTCCAGCTCCTGTTCCTGTTCCGCCACCCATTCCTGCTGTAACGAAAACCATTTTCGTGTCTGAGCCTAAAAGAGTAATGAGGTCATCCAGGTTTTCAATAGCCGCATTTTTCCCTACTTCGGGTATAGATCCAGCGCCTTGGCCTTCAGTTAACGTCGCTCCAAGTTGTACTTTCAGAGGTACTGAGCTAACATCTAGTGCTTGCGCGTCAGTATTGCAGACGATAAAGTCTACTCCTTTGATTCCTTGAGTGAACATTGTGTTGACTGCGTTCGAGCCGCCGCCTCCAACCCCAATTACCTTGATTGGATTGTTCGATGATTTTGGTAGTGCAAATTCCATTTAAAATATTTTTTTCGGTTGGGCTATTGTGAGTCTTCTTCTTTTTCAAACCACTCTTTAATGGTTTTCATAAATTCATCCATGAATCCAGATCTATTTCCTTTAACTTCTGATTTCTTTGCTTCATGATGATTCGATTCTGCTTCCTCATAACCTCTAATGACCAATCCTACTCCCGTTGAGAAAGAAGGGATATTCGTGTCTTGTGGTGGCTCGTGTAGATGCTCATTTGGATAACCTACTCTACAATCTAATCCTGTGTGATATTGAAACAACTGTGTAATGTGTCTCATTTGCGATCCGCCACCTGTAACAACGATACCACCGATCAATTGATCCCTAAATCCAGAGGCCTTTATTTCATAATCAACGTGCTCGATAATTTCTTCCATTCGAGCTTCAATAATGTTGGCAAGGTTATGCAGAGATATTTCTTTAGGCCTCCTTCCTGACAACCCTGGAATGCAAACGATTTCGTTGTCCTTCATTTCATTTGCTAGGGCTGAGCCAAACTTACATTTTAATTTCTCAGCCTGCTTTTCCATAATATTACACCCTTGGCTTATATCAGTACTGATCACCTTTCCTCCGAATGGTATTACTGCAGTATGTCTTATTATTCCATCTTGGAAAATTGCAATGTCTGTTGTTCCACCTCCGATATCTACAAGTGCAATTCCCGCTTCTTTTTCTTCTTCAGTGAGAACTGACGATGAAGAGGCAAGAGGTTCGAGGACAAGTTGGTCTATTTCTAAACCAGCTTTTGTAATACAGCGGTAGATGTTTTTTGCAGCGGCAATATCACCTGTAATAATGTGAAAGTTTGCTTCTAAACGAACTCCCGCCATTCCTACTGGGTCTTTTATTCCCGGCTCGCTATCTACAGTATACTCTTGTGGTAGAACGTGAAGTATTTGTGCCCCTGGTTGCATAACTAAACGACTCATATCTTCGATAAGCGCATTTATGTCTTTGCGACTTATTTCGTCATCTATATTTTCACGTGTAATCATCCCCCTGTGTTGAAGGCTTTTGATGTGTTGACCTGCAATACCTACGTTCACAATTTTAATCCCTACACCAGAAT
>Ga0308025_1000381_pt1 | contig 23514 bp, 22 predicted proteins | sample Neamet422_FD_201298 | JGI IMG/M metagenome (GOLD analysis project Ga0308025, IMG submission 201298) | Marine microbial communities from water near the shore, Antarctic Ocean - #422 | ecosystem: Environmental > Aquatic > Marine > Unclassified | place: Southern Ocean | collected 2014-10-03
CAAAAACAGAAGGTTCTATCACATACAGGTCTTGTATTTGAGTTTTAGTATATTTCATTGTATCTATTTCGCTAGTTTTAATAAATACTGGCCATATTCATTTTTTTGCAAGGGCTTTGCTAATTTCTTTAACTGCACGTTGTCTATATATCCAAGGTTATAAACAATTTCCTCTAAACAAGCCACCTTTAGACCTTGCCTTTTTTCTATGGTTTCTATGAACTGTCCGGCTTCCATTAAAGAACTGTGTGTACCCATATCTAACCAGGTAAAACCTCTACCTAAAAGTTGTACTTTTAAATTGTTACTTTTTAAATATGCTTGGTTTACATCTGTTATCTCTAATTCTCCCCTTTCAGAAGGCGTCATTTTTTTTGCTATTTGCACCACATCATTCGTGTAAAAATACAAACCAACTATGGCATGGTTCGATTTTGGTTTTAAAGGCTTTTCTTCTATTGAAATCGCCTTGCCACTGCTATCAAAATCTATAACTCCATATCTTTCTGGGTCTTTTACAGCATACCCAAACACCGTAGATTTTCCTTCTAGAACATTTTCTTTGGCATTTTGCAAGGTTTCAGAAAAACCTTGGCCGTAAAATATATTATCACCTAGAATTAAACAAACAGCATCTTTCCCAATAAAATCGGCTCCGATAATAAATGCCTGGGCCAAACCCTCTGGTCTTGCTTGTTCTTTATACGTTAACTGTATTCCTAAAGCCACACCATCTCCCAATAATTTTTTAAAATTTGGCAAATCTTCTGGTGTCGAAATAATTAAAATTTCTTTAATACCTGCCAACAGTAATACTGATAACGGATAATAAATCATGGGTTTGTCATATACCGGTAATAGTTGCTTTGACACCCCTTTGGTTAAAGGATATAAACGCGTTCCGCTACCACCTGCTAAAATTATTCCTTTCATTACTATTTCATTAAGGTACTACTTCCTGGAAAAACATTTTTTCTAATACATTCAAAAGTAAACTAACTCAAAACAAAAAGCAAATACAATGCACTTAATTCATACGTAACTCCTTTTTTTAGATGTTCTAAAAATAAATAGCTATATACTAATTACAATTTTTAAAATTTTATAAAATAGTAAAGCAAAAAAATAATGAGTGCGGTAGTTTGTAGTTTTTTAACAATTGGAATGCTAGCAAAAAGAAGGTAGCTGATGGCTCTAAGTAAGAGTTTTTAACTCACATATTATAAAAAGATTTTACGCACAAGCAGTATCGTAAAATTGAAACACCACCATTAATGAACACAACTAGGTACACGAAAGAAAGTGCGTTTTTAACTTATATTAGTGCACATCAAAACAAAGTATGCATTGGTAGATTTGTTTATGGAATAGGTGGATATTATTTAGTAAAGCTACTTTTTGGGTCTTAACTGAAATAGCTTTTCTTTATACCAGTTTTTATTCATTGTCCTTTTCAGTAACCAAATAAGGTATTTTTTATATAGCAAATTATTATAAAGAACCAATAATCTTGATTTGAAAAAGATATAAGTATTAATTTTATTATGCCACCTTTTCGTTTTTTTAGTAAACAAAAGCTGATTATTAAAAATAAATAAATAATGAGCTGTTTTTTTTGTTTTATAATACTCTAAACTTTCTGTCTTATTGAAAACTTCATAACAAGTTGCCAAAAAACAGTTTAAGGGATGCATTAACTTCGGCAGTATATTGATCGCATCTTTTACATTCGTTTTTTTAGAAAGTAGAAAAACATCATAGGCATTTCTTAAGGCCATCGTTTTGTAATAAATACCATTGTCATTTATTTGATGTGCAATAATAGATAAGTTTAGTTTATTGGCGAGGCTCAAAACAGCAATGCCATTTATAATTTGACTGTCTTTTTCTACAAAATGATAATTAAATTCATTGGTATACTTTGCTATTAAAAGTTGACTATGAATTTCTACAGCTGCAATTTTATTTTTATGCACCAATCTGGGAAAATGCCTAAAAGAAAAAGGTTTGTAATGATATATTCCATTTTCTAAATATCCAAACTCTTTTAAAACTATAACTGCATTTGGATAGTCTTCTTTTGAAAAAATAAAATCAATATCGCCAACCATTCGCTCAGCTATATCTTCGTATAAACCAGCTATTAAATTTCCGCTCCCTTTTAAAAATATAGGGGTGACGCTATGCGCTAATAATAAGCTGTTTAATTCTTTTGCTTGCGCGATTATTTTTTCATTCCGCCTCCTATTTAAATTTGTTATATGCTCCATATAACTAACCAATTCCTGAGGTAGATACTGTAAGAAATCTGCACGCTTTAAATTACAATACAATGCCGGAAACACCAAATGGGCTGTACTTACTTTTACTACCGCATCCCAATCTATGGTTTCTGATTGTAATCTTTTTCCTACTTGTTGCCTATTCTTATCTTCCAAGGAGATGGTCAAACATTTTGCAACAAAATAAAGTGTTTCTTTATAACTCATTAGGAGGTTTGAAAAAATTGTTTAATTTTAGAGGAATTCTTTAAGATTAATGTCCGCCAATTTCCAATTTTATTTGAGGTAATTGCTCTATAATCCTCTTTTGTTTTTTGTATAATGTTCTTTAAACTTTTATTGCTAGCGCCTCCAATACGCATTTTAACAATCACCTTTGGGAAATATGAGATGGTAAAATCAATATCTTTAAGCACTCTTAACATAAAATCATAATCCGCAGCAATTTTATAATTTAAATTAAAATTACCATATTTTTGATACACTTCTTTCTTTAAAAATAGTGCCGGGTGTGGTGGCATCCATCCTTTTTTTAATAAAGATTTTGAAAATATGCCACTTTTCCAATACCGTATTACTTTAGAAGTATCTAACTTAGATACATATTGTAAATCGCCATAAATACCAGATGCTTGATTTTTTTTTAGTACCATTACTAATTCCGAAATAATATATGGCGATGCCAACATATCATCAGAATGAACAAAACCTATTAAATCACCCGTAGCTATTTTTACCCCCTTATTTAAAGCATCGTATATACCTTGATCTGCCTCTGATATTACTGTAATATTTGTATGCTTTTTCTGAAAAATATCAATTATAGATAAGGTATCATCTTTTGAACCCCCATCAATTATAATACATTCAATATCTTTATAATCTTGAAAAAAAACGGAATCTAAAGAGGTAGTAATAGAGTCGGCGCTATTATAAGTAGCGGTAATTATAGATACTTTCAAAATATATTTATATTATAGATTCAAAATATTTTATTGTTTTCTTTAGACCTTCTTCCAATTCAATATTAGGTGTCCATCCATTTAACTCCTTTTTAGCTAAGGTAATATCTGGTTGTCTTTGCTTAGGGTCATCTTTCGGTAACGCTAAATGAATTAATTTAGATTTAGAATTTGTAATTCTAATAATATTTTCGGCCAATTCTAACATTGTAAACTCATTTGGGTTTCCAAGATTTACAGGACCTAAAAATTCATCTTTTGAATTCATCATTCTAATCATCCCTTCTACTAAATCATCTACATATTGAAAGCTTCTAGTTTGAAGGCCGTCTCCAAAAATAGTAATATCCTCTCCTTTTAGTGCTTGAACAATAAAGTTAGAAACCACCCTACCGTCTTCCGGATTCATATTTGGCCCATACGTATTAAAAATACGAATGATTTTTATTTGCACCTTATTTTGGCTGTGATAATCCATAAATAATGTTTCTGCACAGCGTTTTCCTTCGTCATAGCAAGAACGGATTCCAATAGGATTTACATTTCCCCAATAAGACTCTGGCTGCGGATGCACACTTGGATCTCCATACACCTCACTAGTAGAAGCTTGAAGAATTTTAGCACTCACTCTTTTTGCCAAACCTAGCATGTTAATAGCTCCTATTACACTTGTCTTTATTGTTTTTATAGGGTTGTACTGATAATGAATTGGAGATGCAGGACAAGCTAAATTGTATACTTCATCTACTTCAGCATAATATGGCTCCGTTATATCATGCCTTACTAATTCAAAAAAAGGATTTTCTAGTAAATGAATAATATTTTGCTTATTTCCTGTAAAATAGTTATCCAAACAAATTACTTCATTCCCTTCTTTTAATAGTCGTTCACACAAGTGAGACCCCACAAAACCAGCTCCACCTGTAACTAATATTTTTTTCATATTAAAACTATTTATTTCTTATTTTTTTTTCCCACGTCCAAGCATTCTTGAGAGAGTTTTCTAAAGGTACTTGGGTTGACCATTTTAACAATCTCCCAGCCTTTTCTGTATCCGAAAAAATAGCTTCAACATCACCATTTCTTCTATCCCCAAATTTAAAACTAACTTTAATGTTATTTATTTTTTCAAATGTCTTTATTACTTCTAGAACTGAGAAACCTTTTCCCGAACCTAAATTAAAAGTTTCATAATTATTCTTATTTGTATTCTCTTTTTGAATATAACTTAAAGATGCCACGTGTGCTTTAGCAAGATCAACAACATCTATGTAATCCCTGATACAAGTTCCATCTTTAGTGTTATAATCATCTCCAAACACTATTAATTCAGGATATAGACCAATTACACTTTGAGTAATGAAGGGAACAAGGTTTTGAGGTTTACCGATAGGTAGTTCTCCAATCTCGCCTGATGGGTGTGCACCAATGGGGTTAAAATATCTTAAAGAGATAACATTAATGTTATTATACGACTTTGAAAAATCTTTTAAGATTTCCTCACATATTTGTTTAGTATTTCCATAAGGAGATTCAGCTTTAACTATTATCTCAGTTTCTTTAATTGGAGAATTATTAGTTCTTCCATAAACTGTACAAGAAGAACTAAAGACAAAATTCATATTTAAGGATAGTTCTTTTATCGTTGATAATATATTGATTAAGGATACAAGATTATTTTCATAATATTTAATTGGATCTGATACACTTTCACCAACATATTTATATGCAGCAAAATGAATAATTCCGTCAATATGGGAATGATTTTTATTGAAAAAATCTATAACTTCTTTTTTGTTTTTTATATCTAAGTTAATAAACTTAATTTTTTTATTTGTAATCTTTTTAATTCCACTTATTACATCCAAATTAGAGTTAGATAAATCATCTATTATGATTACTTCATAATTATTGTTAATTAGTTCTACTACAGTATGAGAACCAATAAATCCAAGACCTCCGGTGACTAAAATTTTTTTAGTATTCATTTTATAAATTATAATTAAGGCTTTTTGTTATTACCTTCCTCAAAAACTTTAATTGAGATCATTAATTCGAATAAGAATTGCATTTTACAGTATTCAAAACCAATTCGACCATCCAGAAACCCCTTCCTGTAAAAATAATAGTAAAGAAATCTCAATAATGGTTTCATAGGTAATATTGAACTAAGATTTTTTAATTCTCTGTAACGAATTAATTTACTACTAGAGATTAAATTTAAAAAATTTATTTTACTCTGCTCTTTTTTAAACAGTTTTGCCTCTTGCTCTGCATACTTAATGTGTTTTAATAGCCAGCTACTAATGCCTTTCTCAAATGAGTTATGCAAATAAGGATAATTGAAATAACCTAATCCATTTTTTAAATCTGATTCTCTTTGACCATGACCCCATTTTATAAATCTTGCATCACCAATTTTATGAAAACGCATTTGGTATACTGGATAATCTCCGGAGTATTTCAGCCATTTACCGTATAGCATCATTTTTGAAGGCACCATAAAAGCTCCAAATTTATAATCTTTCAAAGATTCTTCACATTCATTTTTTAAATCTTCAGTAAAGTGTTCATCAACATCGAGATGAAAGACCCAATCATACTTATATTTCACTTTTTCAATAGCAAAATTTCTTTGATCTCCAAAGTTCTTAAACTTATTTATATAAACTCTTGCTCCATTTTTTTTAGCAATTTCAACTGTACTGTCATTACTATTACTATCTATGATGACAATGTCGTCACAAAATTTTATATGATTTAAACAATCTTGCAATGAGTTTTCTTCATTGTAAGTTAAAATAATTATACTAAACATTGATTTTTCTTTTTTTAATAAATTTTGCAGGATTACCCCCAATTATTACCCAAGGATCTACATTTTTAAAAACTGATGATGATGCTCCAACAACTGCTCCTTGTCCAATTGTAACCCCCATACCGATAAATACTGATGCTCCAATCCAAGCTTGATCTTTAATTATTATTGGTGCAGTAATTAATGGATGGTTTGGAAGAGAAATATCATGAGAAGCAGTACATAAATATGATTTTTGAGAAACAGTAACATTAGCCTCTATTGTGACTGTTGCAACATTATAACAATCAACTTCCGGGGCTATGCAACTATTTTCTCCCATTTTTAAATTCCAAGGCGCATAAACAGTAACAGAACTATAAACATTTGCTGTAGGATGTAATTTTGCACCAAAACAAGTTAATAGAAATAACTTCCATCTTCTAAAACTACTTCTTGGGAATGGTCTTGCGAATAATCCCCATACAACAGACCATAATAACCTCTTTAGTTGATCACTTTTAGACAAAGTATTTTGATATTTTGATAAGTCAATCTTAGTCATAATATATCTACATATTCTGGTTTATCTTCCTTTTTTAAAATCCATTGGTAAAGCTTATTCATCTTTCCAGCTGTAGAGTTCATGCTGTATTTTTCAATTATTAAGTTCCTTCCTATTGTTCCCATTTTAAGAAACTCTTCATTAGACTTTAGTAGCATTTTTTTTAAGCTTTCTTTTAATGGTTCTATACCTATATCAATCCACTCACCACATCCTAATAAATTTAATTCTGACCAAGGAACTCCCTTTGTGGTTATTACCGGTAATTTACATGCTAATGCTTCAGCAATTACAATTCCAAAATTTTCACTATATGATGGAAGTACAAACAGATCAGAACTTTGGTATTTCTTTAATTTTTGAATACCATATATTGGTTTAGAAATTACTATACTAGAATTAAGCTTATATTTATTTATAAGTTCCTTCAAATTTTGAATATATTCATCACTACCGCTTCCAATTATTTCGATTTCCCAGTCTTTTGTATACTTAGTATCTAACTCATTCCAAGAATTAATTAACAGCTCTATTCCTTTTTTTTCATGAATTCTAGACAAAAACAGCAACTTCCTTTTGGTATTAGGTAATTTATTATAATCTGGATAATCTAATAAATTAATACCATTGGGGATTAAAGCTATAGGATTAGTAAAACCTAATGCTCTTAAATTTTTTGCTTCAGAATTTGCTGTTGCATGAATACAATCCGCCATTTGTAAATCTTTTTTTTGGAAAAGCAACATTGCAATTCTTTTTTTTATTTTTTTTTGGCTCAAAGACCAAGGCTCTAACATTCCTCTTGGACTTATTACATATGGAATACGAAACTCCCTAGCCAAAGTAGACATTTGATGAACTGGAAACTCCCAAATTCCTTGACCATGTAATAAAGAATAATTTGACTTGATAACGTCATTCCTTAATTCAGTAGAATAGAAATAATTATTATTTGTAAAAAAATTTATACTGTTTTTATTTTCAAACTGATTTATTATTGGGTTTTTAGTATCAAATGTATTTAATGTAACATGCAAGTTTGGATTGACTTCGTTCAATTCATTAATTAAATGAGTTGTGCTTCTTGCAGGCCCCCCAGTTTCAAGATCTATCGATTTAATTACATGACTAATTCTTATCATTATTGATTCTGTTGTGAATTGATTTTAAGTAAAAATTATTTGGTATAATAAACTTCCAGATCAAATAAAACATTATTGAAGCTGTAAAAATACCACCTATTAATTTATCATTCCTAGTTTCAAATGTATATGCCCCAGAAAAAATCACAATAATAAATGCAAATGAAATAAAAACATTTTTATTCTTAAGTAGTATAAGTCTATACAAATTACCATAAAGCAAACCAAGAATAAATAGCATTACAAACATAAAATATCCAAAATCAATATAACTTTCCGCATAATAACCTAAAGATATCGAAACACCTTTGCTGAAATCAGCGAAATTTTCACGCGTATACTTATTAGTCCTTTGAGAGTCATCCAATACTTCCTTGTTGGGAAATAAAATTCTTGGTTTTAAAAAATGTGTGAATGCACCAAACCATAATTTGCCGTTTTCATGATTTATATTCTGTGGAACATTATCTATTGCATACCCAAAAAAATCTGTATATGACAATCTAAGTGCAGCCAATTTAATTGCAATTTGTAAATCTTCAATTTCAACTTGATTGACTGCATTGCTTAAGATGGCAAACTGTTTAGAAGCTGAAACGTTAACAACCATACTGGAATCGTCCTTATTAATACTTTTTCTATATGAAGGTTTTATTGAGGTCCAACCTAAAACCATGATAAGAAGAATAGAAAAAACTGGTAGTATAAATCTCAATGATTTAAGAGAGATTTTTTTATTTATTGTAAAGTAGGCTAAAAAGAGAATAATGAAGGGTTCTTTAAATCCCGAGAAAAAACCTGAAAGACCAATAATCACTTCAGTAATTAATACCATTAACAGAAATTTATATTTTTTCTTTAGTAAACTTAATAAAAATAAAATATAGATAAATACACTCTTAAAATTCAAAAAGCCCAAAATTATTTGTGTAATTCCACTATTATTAATTATTCCATTCAACATTACCTTTTTTAAAAAAATATAGATAATCAAAAAGATTACATATATTATAAACACCTTTTTAATTGAGTAATAATTAGATAAATCATGAAAATCTTTTATTCTAATAAGTTTCATATTTCTGAGTGAAATAGAAATACCAATTGAAAAAATAAGTAGGCCAATAAGTGATAAAATAATGGCAGTTAAAGCTGAGTCAGTTAATGAGATACTATTAATACTTTCTCCTATAATATTAGAATGAAATATTTTTATAGAGATCTGTAACCAGTGATATATTATTATAAATGAAAAGATCGGGGGTTCATTAGGTCTTGTAACTAAATTTAGAGAAATTAATAATACAAGAAGAGAACAAAAGGTCAATAAACCATTATAAGAAATAAATGAAATCAATATTATTAATAATATTGATGAATATTTAAGTTTGAAGGCTTTTAAATTCATTTATTAACTCTTTGTATGTTTAAAAACATTAAACCAATTGATTTTGAAGTTATTAACATCTAATTTTGTTAATGAGTCTTTAGCATTAACTCCCATTTTTTTGGTTAAATCACGATTAATAAAACATGATTCTATGGCTAAATATAAGTCTTTCTCTGTAATATTATCACAAATGATTCCATCTACATTATTAGTAATAATTTCTGGTAATCCTCCAACATTATAAATAATCGATGGAACTTTATTTTGCTTTGCATCTATCAACACATTTGCTAACGGTTCTTCGTATACTGATGGGCAAACATGAATATTTGCACTTTGGTAAAGATCATTTACATTAGTTATAAAACCTAAAAGTTTAATTTTTTTAGAATAGTTACTGTTGTTAATTTTACTTATTAAATTAGAAGTGAATTTATCGTTCTTATTTATCTTACCAGCTAAATTAAAACTTATATTTTCATATTTAGCACATAATTTTATTGCTGCATCAACAAATAAATCAACTCCTTTATGAGCTCCGATTTGCCCAACATACAAAGCATTAAAATTATTGTTATTTTCGTTTGATTTTTTTGAAATATTAATGTTATCATGAGGTCTACTATAGATAACGGTAGATTTATCGTCATTGGCCACAGTTTCTTGAACTTGTTTTTCTATAAACTTTGATACACAAACAAACATTTTTGACTTTCCACAAATATATTTCCATAATTTTCTGTAAACAAAATTATGAACAACAGGTGAATCTCCTATACGGTATATAATTGGAGTTTTTAAAAACAATAATATTGGTAAAAAATTTAAAAAATATTCTTGTTTTGATGTATAAATATGGGTAGGTCTAAATTTAATATAATAGTAGAGTAATTGAAATGAACCACTTAAAATTTCATAAAATTTCACACCCCAATTTTTAACATTCATATGCTTATTAAACATAAAGTGATAATTAACCTTTTTATAATTCAGGTTTCTTTCGTTTAAATAAGGGCATATAGTTTCAACACCTCTCTTCCTATCAATTAAAAACAATGATTTTACATTGTCAAATTCAGACAAAGCAGTAAAAACATCAATATTTGCCTTTTCAGAACCATAAAGAAAGGGTGAACCAAATAATGCAATAATTCTTATTTCATTTTCTTTCATAAATTATTTTAAAGAATTTAAGGCAATAATTAAGTTTTTTGTTGCAATTTCAATTGAATAAATTTCATTTTTACTTTGTATTTCCTTCTTAGAAGTTTCTGAGTTAATATAACGACTGATATCCTTTATTTTCCTTGCCAAATCCTCAATATTTCCGCGTTCAAAAACCTCTCCTGTCAATCCAGAACGTATTAAATCTGGAGCACACCCCACATCAGTCGAAACTATAGCAGGAGTGTGTAATGCAAATGCTTCATTGATTACTAACCCCCATGTTTCGTCACCTTCTGATGGTAGTATCAGTACATCTGCTAATCTGTATAGATCTGGCAACTCTGACTGATTTTTAAAACCTAGAAAATGAACCATTAAACTGGTGTTAGATTTACAAAACTGTTTTAAACCCTCATCTAAATCACCGCTTCCAACAAGCAATAATTCAAAATCGTCTTTATCCTTTTCAAGTAATTTCAAAGCTTTTAATACATCTAAAGGCCTCTTTTTTTTAATAAACTTACCTACAAAAAGTAACTTAAATGAATTCTCCCTTAAATTCATTTTTTTTATTAGTTCTGTCCTATTAAAATTGTTTATGTCTTTAGAAAAAAAAGTTTGATTTATAAAATGAGGGCAGAAAACCAATTTAGTTTTAGGAACTCCAAAATGTTCTAAATATTCCTTATTCTTTTCACCTACATATAAAAAAATATCAAAAAACTTTAGAAAAAAAGGAAAAAATATCTTCTTAATTAAATTTTTAAAATTGTTTTTAGTTGATTCTAATTTGGAATCTCCTCTTACTAAAAGTGGGATTTTATATATTTTACAAGCAGTAATTGCTTGCAAAAAACCTTTCAAATACCAACCCATTACTAAAACAGCGTCGAAATCACCTTTTTTTAAGGTTTTATAAATTTCAGGGACATCACAACCTTTAAAATTATTTACACCAGGACATTTTGATACATTTTTAAGAAAAGTATATTTGTATCCATCTAAAAGATCAATATCCCATTCGAAAGAAACACCAAATTCATCTTTATCCAACCCTTGAGTTTTACCTTCATTCATGTAAAACACATGAACATCTAAAATAGTGGACATGTATTTAAACCATGGGGCATAATATTGAATTGGATGACTAGATATTATCGCTAATCTCATTTCTTATATTTTGTTAATTTTAAGCGTGTAAAAAGAGGAAAAAACCTATTAAAGAATTCGATACTCAAATAAATTGCAAGTATTATTAATACCCTATCTAATCTATATGGTACAGCACCAAATAACCATACAATAAATGGAGCTATAATTACGTGAGTTCCAAGTATTATAAGACTGTTCTTACCTAAATATTCAAATAACTTATTTGTAAATCTGAAATTTAAAATTAATTTTGATAAAAAAACAACTAACAATATTCCCAAGAAAGCAGATGTAAATGTTAAAAAAAGATTCCCATAATTACTCTCAATCATATCTAACCTTGAATTATAGAATGAACTCATTACTAATAATATGAAAACAAATACAGAAGCTGCTAACAAGTGTGAAGTTTTTTTAAAACTATCAGTTAAGTTAAACTTTTTAAATAACCATCCAAATAAGAAAAATAATTGAGCGATTAAAGCGATATGTATATTAAATATTAACGATAATTTTACTGTGTAAATATTTGTAAACCCTATAGTAGCTAAAAGTAAAACAGTTATTATTACTGGAAGAGTTTTTGCCTTAAACAATCTTACAATTTGAGAAAAAATTACTTCAGTAGAAAATAATGCAGTTAAAAACCAAAGTGGTGCATTAATACTTTTGTTACCCATTATAAAATCTCTCCAATTAAAATTAGTGATTTCAGAATAGTTTTTTGTAAGAACTAAAAACATTAACCCTAAAAAAGTAAAAGTTAAAAAAGGCCAAACTAATGTTCTTAATTTACTTACTAAGACTTGCTTTAAGTCTTTTGCATATTTCTTATCATTGAATAAGAAACCTGATATAAAAAAGAATAATGGCATATGAAATGAAAATATAAATACAGATAGATTCAAAGGTATATTCATATGACCGAGTACAACCAGTAGTATTCCAATTCCTTTTGCTTGATCAATCCAATTTATTCTATTTAATAACTTATTCATTACTCAATTTTTAATTATTAAGGTACGAATAAAGTGCATTAGAAACTTCATCTTCAAGATTTGACTTCGCATTCACAAAAACCCATTCATTATTTTCTTTCTCATAATACCCGTCTGAATGAGTCAAAGTATATGGGCCAAAATGAGTCCCTTGAAATTCGATAAGATTATAATCAACACCATCATAACAAATATCGAAACCCATCATAGGTTCATTAAACTTATCAAAAACCTGTCGAGTATAATCTAGAAGACTATTTTCAATTTTTTCAAATGCAAAATTCCCACTCCCACTTGCTCTAAAATCTCCTTTATTTGTATAACGCTTAAGAACATAGTATTTATCATAAAACACTAGAACTTTATAGTCATAGTCTAAATTTTCTTTAAACTCCTGTATAATATAACGTTTAAAAAAATCAAAATAATCTTTTGAATTAAAATTTATTATTTCCTTGTTTAAAATATATTTTTTAATCGGTGTTGCGATAACAGTTCTAATCTTTCCTAATAGGCTTTTATCAAAAAAACAATCTTTTTTTGTAGTTGTTTTTATTATTGATTTTTTTGAATCAACAAGAGACACACTTCCACTACCAAACCCGTCTAAAGCTTTTAGAACAGCAGGAAAAACTATATCAATATTATTCATTTCTTTATGATGACCAAAATAATGTGCAGGAATAGATGGTATCTTCAAAAGCTTCTTATGAAGTTCTTGATATCCTTTATTTTCATGTGATTTAAATGTACTTAAAGATGGTATTAATCTATTTCCTTTTTGTGATAAATAAATCAATACATCTTCAATATATTCTTTGTATTCCTTTTGCTGAGAACTTGTATAAATTACTATAGAGTTCTCTATATTAATATCAGTGTTTACAATTTGAGAAAATGACACATGCTCAACTTCATACAAAAGTTGAAGTTTCGTAATAATTTTCTGAATATCTAAACTCTCCCAAGGGAAATGTTTTTGACCGTAAAAATTGTCTGAATCGGTAACAAAATATATCTTCATTCTCTTAAATTTAAAAGTTTTCTTAATATGTTTTTTAAGGGTAAATAATTGATAATAGTTTGTAAGTCTTTTTTAAAGAACACCCTAATAACAATAATATATACAACAGTTAAAGAAAATCCATTTACAAATAAACCAACTAGTGGATAATTTGGAATTTTAAAGCTCTTTATAGTATAAACATAAGTAATATACGAAATTAGCACTCCTAATAATGGAGGTAAAACAGAACTATATACTGTCTTAACATCTATAATTTGTTTTAAAACACTTATTATAATTAAAAATAACACAGATAATAATAATAATACTATTTGTGCATATAAATAACTTATTATCCCAAAAGGAAGAACTAAAAATAGAATTGTAAGTGATAGGATTAAAAAAACAAGATCAAAAATAGAGCATGTTCTTTCCTGATGACTAGATAGCAATAATGAATAAATTACATGTTTCGAAGCTATTAAAGCCATAATTATAGCAGCCAACCCTAGGTATGGAATAACGTCTAACCATTTGTTACCATATAATGTAACAACTAAATTCTCTTTTAGAGTTAAAACTATAAAGGCTAAGGGTATTATAAACCATAAAGTAAACTGAATTATTAAACCACTAATCCGTCTAAATTGAGCAGTAAATGGCTGTACCTTAGTTAAAACAGGATATATTGAAAAAGTTAATTGCAACGCAAATTTTTGAACCAAAATTGTTGCTAAACCAATAGCTCTATTGTAAAAACCTAATTCTGCAAAACTTAAACTACTGACAAAAAAGCTGTTTTCCAACAGAGGTTTACCTGTAGTAGTAAGGCCACTTAAAATTCGCTTTGATGAAAAACTTAAAGTATCTTTATATTCCTTGTAATTCCAATACCATGTTGGCCTAAATTTTTTAGTGATTAAAATTTCATAGATAAAAGGAATATTAGACATAAAGCCAGGTAAAATTAAGGCATAAATACCACCTCCTCGGTATGCTATTATAATAGCAAATAGGGATCCGGTTAAAAGCCCTATACCATGTAATATGCGCATGCGCTTCCAATCTAATTCTCTTTGCAATTGCATTCTATATAATTCGGAAAACAATTCGAAGAAAAATATAAATGACAGTATATGTAAATAGGAAACTATAGCTGAATAAAAATTAAAGAAATCTAATAAAAACGCTATGATATTTGATGCGAAAAACAGAAATAGTTGAATAAAAAATCCAAACGTAAAATGATTTTGGTAGTTTATTTTTGAATCATCTCTTACTTGTAAAACATGTTGTATAAATGTATTAAATGAAAAAACATGTATAAATGTCATTATACTAGATACTAATGCAAATTCTCCATAGGTGCTTGGAGAAATCATTCTCACAAGTACTAACATTACAAAAAACTGCAGCAGATCTCTAAAAAGATTAAATCCTGTATTCCACAAAACGGATGTTTTAGCTTTACTGCCTAGACTACTCATTATAATTTACTTTTTTCTTTAGAAATAATTAGACTTAGTCTCTCTTTGAATTTCTCGTAAGTAAAATTTCTCATCAAATAATCCTTTCCAGAATCACCTATTTCTTCATGCTTTTTAGGATGATCATGAACATTCAAAATTGTTTCAGAAAGACATTTAATATTACCATATAAACATAATTTTCCGGTCACATCGTGTTTAATAACATCTGTTGCCCCACCAGCATTTGCAGCGATAACAAGTTTTGAATATTTCATTGCTTCTAAATAAACAATTCCAAAACCTTCTCCGCTACTTGGTAACGAAAACAAATCACAGAACTCATAATAACCTTCCAATGTTTCTACAAACCCCTTAAAATCTACATACTCTCTCACATTTAGACTTTCAACAATCTTAATTAGTCTATTTTTATCATCTCCCTTACCTATAATTGTTAATTTAAAATTAGGGATTCTTTCAATTAAAAAAGGAATCGTTTCTATTAATGAATCAATGCCCTTATAGCCCTCACTTGGATCTAATCTTGATACAGTAAGTAAATTAAATTTTGATGTATCAAATGGATTTAAATTGGATGTAGTTAAAGTATCTATACAGTTAGGAAAAATAGAAATGTTACTTAAATTAATATCGTTAGTTGATGAAAATATTGTTTTAGTATAATTGCTAACTGAGAGATACTTAAAATTTTTAAAAAAAATTCTTTTAATAAATGAAAACTTCTTCCATACATCAATACCATGTATAATAAAATGAGCTTTCTTATTTAATCCAGATAGATATAGAAAAATTGCAAATGGCGCTATATTGATGTGACCATAAAACACCATAGTTTCTCTATCAACTAATTTAACTAATGAATTAAATAAAGAAATAGGCTTTCCATTAAAACCTTCGAACTTGATCTTATCTGGTAAATTTTCACAGTTACTGTTTGAATCATATAAACTTAAAATACGCACATCTAAATTGTCAATTGCAATATCATGTAAGGCCTTGATAAATTTATTATTAAATGCTTCTATACCTCCAGTTTGGCTATAAGCTTTTAAGTAAACAAAAACTACCTTCATTTTAATTGAATCTATTTAATACGATTAATGCCCACACTCTAGACCAATGCCATTCTTTACTTATGAACTTAGCTATAACCTTATCGCTTAAATTAAACTTATTTATGTTATTTGTAAACCAGTCTTCAAAAGGAAGAGTGAAGCCCATTTTTGGTCTAGTAAAAATTTCTGAGGGTAGCATTCCTTTTACCGAATCTGCAAGTATTACTTTATTTATATTTTTATTGTATTTTAGGTTAGGTTCAATACGAGTTACATAATCTATCAACTCTCTATCTAAAAACGGAACTCTAATTTCTAATGAATTAGCCATTCCGAAAACATCTGTATCTCTTAATAGTTGATTTTTCATATACATATTCAACTCTAAAAAAGATATTTTATCGTCGATATATTTAGCATTAGGTTTCTGATTTGATTCCCACATTTTCACTATTATTCTATATACCTCTGTAACTTCAATATTTAATATTTCAGATATTTCGCTTGGTGAAAACACAGCTCTTGTTGGAAGGTAGAGAGCTAATATATTATCAATCCTTAATAAATCAAGTTTTTTATATTTATTAGATTGTTTTAATATAGAAATAACAAAAAATGGTAATTTTTTTAATAAATTTAATTTCTTAGCGTTTTTAAATGACGGATATCCATAAAAAAGTTCATCTCCTCCTACCCCAGACAAAACAGTCCTCAAACCAATATCTTTGGCTGCTTTTGATACAAAGTATGTATTCAAACCATCTATTGTTGGTTGATCAATTGACTCCATAAAGCCATCAATAGAGTTTAAAAATATTTCTTCATTAATTAGATATTCCGTATGATTCGTCTTAAATTTATCTACAATCAATCCTTGATAATATTTTTCGGATATTTTTTCTGAATCAAAAACTAACGATAACGTTTGAAGATTACTTTTGAATTTAGACGCTATAGCTGTAATTACAGATGAATCTAAGCCTCCAGACAAAAATGTTCCAATTGGTGCATCACTAATTAAATGTCTTTCCACACTATTATGCATCAAAACACTTACATCTTTGACAATTTTATTATATGGCTTAATTATTTTTGGTTCATATTTGTATTCATCAAAAATATTTAAATCTAATTTTCCATCACAAAAATACCCATAATTCCCTGAAGGAAACATCAATATTTCTTCATAGATTGTAAAAGGTTCTGGAACCGAACCTAACAAAAGGTATAATACTTTAGCTTCAAAATTAATTTTTGGAGATAAATGTTTTAAAACTTTAACTTCTGAAGAAAAATAGAAACCATCTTTATTTTGATGATAATAGAGTGGTTTCATACCCGACCTATCTCTTGCAAAAAAAACTTTTCCAAGTAATTTATCATATATCGCAAAAGCAAACATTCCGTTCAACTTTTCAACGATTTTCTCTTTGTATTCTATGTAACCATTTAATAGTACTTCCGTGTCAGTATTAGAATTAAATTTATATCCCTTCGATAAGAGTTCTTTCTTAAGTTCTTTAAAATTATATACTTCTCCATTAAAAGTAATAATATAATTTTGATCTTGGCTTATCATTGGTTGATGTCCATCTTTCGATAAATCGATTATCGACAAACGTGTTTGACCTAAAGCAATTTTATCATCAAAAAAAACTCCTTTGTCATCAGGGCCCCTGTGATCTAGCATGGTAACTAAAGAGTTGAATTTTTCTTTTTCAATCTCATTGTTAGATATCAACCCAATTATTCCACACATAAATTTATTTTTTATTGAAACCAATAGATATGATTTCAAATTAACTATTAAATAGAAATTCCCTATAATATTTACAAGCTTAAGTAATGCTTATTATAGCATAAGATAAACCTTAGGGTTAAATTTCATAAGTACCTAACTACAAAATTATCCTTTACCAATAGTATAAAGACTAAACCCAATCTTTTCTAAAGTATCCTTTTCTATAATGTTTCGTCCATCAAATACAAAAGCAGGTTTTAACATATTGTCATAGATTTTTTGCCAATCGTATGTTTTAAATTCATCCCACTCTGTAAGGACCGCAATTGCGTGTGCCTCTTCTAATGCCTTATAAGGATCTGTATGTACGGTTACTAAATTTCTAATTTCTTCAGGACTTAAAAAAGCCCCTTTTTCTACAAACTCTCCAATTCTGTTTGCTTGCAAGTACTCAAGGTCTGCGTACACTTGCTCTGCAGTAACTTTCGGATCATATACATGTATTTCTGCTCTGTCTTGCAATAATTCATCTGCTACATAAATGGCTGCAGACTCTCGGGTATCGTTGGTATCTTTTTTAAATGCCCAGCCTAAAAATGCAATTTTCTTACTTGAAACTGTATTGAATAAAGTAGTCATGATGTTTTTTGCAAAACGATGCTCCTGGTAATCATTCATTTTGACCACCTGCAGCCAATAGTCTGCTGCTTCTTGCAAATTATAATGTTGGCATATATATACCAAATTTAAAATATCTTTTTGAAAACAAGAACCTCCAAAACCTACAGAAGCTTTTAAAAATTTAGATCCTATTCGGCTATCCATTCCTATAGCTTTTGCTACCTCATCAACATCTGCTCCTGTTTGTTCACATAAAGCCGAAATGGCATTTATAGAAGAAACACGCTGCGCTAAAAAAGCATTGGCTGTTAATTTTGATAATTCAGAGGACCACACTCTAGTGGTTAAAATATTTTCTTTAGGCACCCAATTATGATAGACTTCCACCAAAGCGGCTATTGCATTTTGACCTTCAGCATCTTCACCTCCACCAATTAAAACACGATCAGGCGCATGTAAATCTGCTACGGCAGTTCCCTCTGCTAAAAACTCTGGATTTGATAATATTTGAAATTTAACCCCATTACCGGTTACATCTAATATTGTTTTCAAGGCTTCAGCTGTTCTTACAGGTAAAGTTGATTTTTCTACAATGATTTTATCGTCTTTAGAAACTTTTGCAATTTGCCGTGCACACAGTTCTATATATTTTAGATCTGCTGCCATTCCTTTACCAACACCAAATGTTTTTGTTGGAGTATTTACAGAAATAAATATCATTTGTGCGGCATCTATAGCCCCTTCTACATCTGTAGAAAAGAAAAGATTTCTACCACGAGCTTCAGAGACAACCTCTGCTAGTCCTGGTTCATATATAGGTAGTTTATTTAAATCGGTATCATTCCATTCCGCTATTCTTTGTTCATTTAAATCAACAACTGTTACCTTAATATGTGGGCATTTTTGTGCTAAAACGGACATAGTAGGTCCACCTACATAACCAGCTCCTAGACAACAAATATTTGTAATTTTCATAAATTTTCTTTTCAAAATAAATTAATGCAATCTATCAAATTGCTTTCAAACACTACTTTTTAAATCTGAATACTAAACATTACTCAGCCTGCTTCAAAACCTCATGACCAGCCTTTAATAAAACAACATCTTTTTTCATTAAAGAAACATCACCTGCCATCATGTCTTTTACCAATGAAGCCAAATTGTGTTCTGGCACCCAACCTAGTTTATCCTTCGCCTTTGAAGGATCACCAATTAACAAATCAACTTCTGTAGGCCGGAAATAAGTAGGATCAACAGATAATACTTCTTGTCCAATAGCAACTTGAAAATCTATATGATTACAGGATTTAACAAACGCTTTCTCCTCAACTCCTTCTCCTTTAAATTCTAATTCTATTCCAACTTCTCCAAAAGCCAAGCGCACAAAATCGCGCACCGTGGTAGTTACCCCTGTGGCAATCACCCAGTCCTCAGCATCTTCTGCTTGTAAAATCATCCACATCATACGCACATAATCTTTCGCATGACCCCAATCTCTTTTGGCATCTAAATTTCCTAAAAACAGTTTATCTTGTAACCCTAATGCTATTTTTGATACCGCACGAGTGATTTTTCTAGTTACAAAAGTTTCCCCTCTTCTTGGAGATTCATGATTAAATAAAATACCATTACAAGCAAACATATTATACGCTTCCCGATAGTTTTTAGTAATCCAAAAACCATATATTTTGGCAACTCCATAGGGAGAACGAGGATAAAATGGGGAAGATTCGTCATAAAAACCTTTTGCATTTTTATTTTCTGGCATCCCACCATATAATTCTGAAGTGGAAGCTTGGTAAATTCTTGTTTTCTTTTCTAAACCTAGAATTCGTACCGCTTCTAGTATTCGTAAAGTTCCCAATCCATCAATATTACCAACGTATTCCGGTGTGTCAAAAGAAACAGCCACATGCGACATAGCTCCTAGATTGTAAATCTCATCTGGCTGTGTTTCTTGGATAATACGCGTCAGATTCATTGCATCGGATAAATCTCCATAATGCAATTTAAATCTTTGATCCGGATGATGTGGGTCTTGGTATAAATGATCTATTCTATCTGTATTAAACAGAGATGATCTTCTTTTAATCCCATGAACCATATAACCTTTTTCTAACAACAACTCTGCTAAATAAGAGCCATCTTGTCCTGTAATCCCTGTAATTAAAGCTACTTTCATAGTTTCGTTTTTTGAAGTTTTATAATTTAACTTCTTTTATATTTTCTATATTATCCAAAAACCATGTATAGGTTTTTTGTATTCCGTTTTCTAAATTTATGTTGTTTTTCCATCCTAATGCGTGCATTTTAGAAACATCTAGCAGCTTCCGTGGAGTTCCATCAGGTTTTGTACGATCCCAAATTAAGTCTCCGGTATGTCCTACTACTCTCTGGATTGTTTCTGCCAATTCTTTAATAGTTAAATCTACTCCTGTACCAACATTATATAGATATTCAGGTAATTTATTTTCTAATGCAAAAACGACTGCTTCTGCCAAATCATCAACAAACAAGAACTCTCGCATTGGTGTTCCGCTTCCCCATAGTTTTACTGTAGCGTTACCATTTACTTTTGCTTCGTGAAATTTACGCAACATAGCAGGTAAAACATGAGATGTTAGTAAGTCAAAATTATCATGCGTACCGTATAGATTGGTAGGCATTAAACTTACATAATCTTTACCAAATTGATTTCTGATTGCTTGACACGATTTTACACCTGTAATTTTTGCAATGGCATACCATTCGTTGGTCGGCTCTAAAGAATCCGTTAATAAATAGCCTTCTTTTAAAGGTTGAGGGGCAAATTTTGGATAAATGCAAGAACTTCCTAAAAATATAAACTTTTCAATTCCTGATTTCAATGCACTATCGATTAAGTTGTTTTGTATCTGCATGTTTTCCATCAAAAATTGATACGGAAAATCGTTATTTGCTAAAATACCTCCTACTTTAGCTGCGGCATCAATTACTACATTGGGCTTTTCATCTTGGTAAAAGGCTAAAACTTCTTTCTGATTTCTTAAGTCGAGTTCTTTACTGGTTCTGCCTATTAAATTAACATAACCTTTTTGCTCAAGAGATCTCCAAACAGCTGACCCCACCATTCCACAATGACCTGCAATATATATATATGATGTTTTGGATATCATAAATAGCTTAATTATTCTAATAAATTTTATATATTTTTATATGCCTTAAACCAATTGATAAAACTTCTAAGTCCTTTTTTAATGTCGGTCTTTGGAGCATAATTATAATCATTGATTAAATCATCTATGTTTGCAAATGTCTTTGGAACATCTCCTGGTTGCATTGGCAACATTTGTTTTACTGCTTTTTTGTTTAATGACTCTTCTATGGTCGTTATAAAATTCTGTAAGCTTTCAGTTTTATTATTACCAATATTATATACTTTGTAATGCTCTCTACTTGCTATGTTTCCTTCAATAATTTTAGTAACACCATTAACAATATCGTCTATATAGGTGAAATCTCTTTCCATTATACCATTATTAAAAACTTTAATAGGTGTGTTTTTAGAAATCGCTTCAGCAAATAAATAATATGCCATATCTGGCCTTCCCCAAGGACCGTATACTGTGAAAAATCGTAATCCAGTCGTTTTAAAACCATATAAATGACCATAAGTATGCGCCATTAATTCATTACTTTTTTTTGTAGCGGCATACAAACTAATCGGATGGTCTACATTGTCTGTTGTTTCGAAGGGTACTTTTTTATTTTCCCCGTATACACTTGAACTACTTGCATAGACAAGATGTTTAACCTCATAATTTCTACATCCTTCAAGAATATTTAAAAAACCCGTTATATTACTATCAATATATACTTTTGGATTCTCAATACTATATCTTACGCCAGCTTGAGCTGCCAAATTGCACACCACTTCAAAATCCTCTACTTCAAATAAATTACTGAGACTTATATCGTCTACTAAATCTATTCTAGAAAATCTTAACCCGTCGTATTTAGTGCTTTGAACTTCCGATTTAAAAATAGTAGCTTCAATTTTAGCAAAACCTAATTCTTTTAGTCGATCAAACTTTAATTTTGGGTCATAATAATCATTGATATTATCGATTCCATATACCTGATGGCCTTGATTAATTAATTTCAAACAAGTATGAAACCCAATAAAACCAGCTGCTCCGGTAACTAATATTTTCATTTTATTATTTTTTAATTTAACAATATTCAAAAAAAATTTCTAAATTAAATATATTACACTTCTTTCTCCTATCAAAAAAAATTAAAAACTTTAATTAGTTTTTTAAAACCTAGTGAACTAAATTCTTTCCATAAAGGTAAAAAACTAATGCAGCTTCACTTTTTAAAACATCATATTTAAAATCAACACACTAAATATTTTTAGCTCCATTCAGTTAATTCTCTTCGGCTTCATTCAACACTTTTAAATCAACATCTACGCAAGTAACTTTGTTTACTATTTCCGTAAAACAAGTCCCCGAAACTAATCCTACATAACCTGAACCAGCAACAGCTATATTCATTACTTATCTTTTAAATTTTCTTTTGTTTGCACTTCTCTTCTTAACTCACTGCTAGAAAAACGGTGCTCTCTTTTATTAAAATGCAATGTAATTCCTTTTTCTTCGCAATACTGTCTTCCCGTAAATTCTTTGCTTGCATACTCGTCTCCAATAATTCTTACATCAATTTTAAAAGATCTTAAGACATCTTCTAAATCTTGTTCTGTTGCATAGGGTACAATTTCGTCTACATATTTACATCCCTTTAACTGAATGTATCTTTCTACGACAGATTGCACCGGCCTGTTTTTTTCTGGACGGTCTATGGTTGGATCTGTTTGCAAAGCACAAATTAAATAATCGCACTCGCGTTTGGCATCCTCTAACATTTTTACATGTCCGGCATGCAATAAATCAAATGCACTAAAGGTAATTCCTACTTTCATAACTATCTATTTTTCCTCGACTACCACCGGTAGTCTGTTTTTTTTCTTTTTTATTCTTTTATTCTTTTATTCTTTTATTCTTTTTACTAGTAAAAACTTTCGTTTTTATCACGGCTTCGCCAACACTACCCACAGTAATGCTCTTTTTACATAAAAAAATTCCAATTGCTTACTGCAATTGAA
>Ga0308025_1000388_pt1 | contig 23144 bp, 27 predicted proteins | sample Neamet422_FD_201298 | JGI IMG/M metagenome (GOLD analysis project Ga0308025, IMG submission 201298) | Marine microbial communities from water near the shore, Antarctic Ocean - #422 | ecosystem: Environmental > Aquatic > Marine > Unclassified | place: Southern Ocean | collected 2014-10-03
TTTCGTTTAGAATTTAATAAACTCCAAAATGACGTTTTAATTCTTAAAGACAATCCTACTTTCTCTAACCAGTTAGTTTTTGAAGGCGTGACAGCTGATGCGTTTGAAACAACATTCACGGTTACAGACCCTACTGCTGACCGTACTGTTACTCTTCCCGATGCAACTGGAACTCTACTCCTAACAGGACAGGCATCTATATCGGTTGCTAATGATGGTACTATTGGTAGTCTAGGCACTGGTGATGCAATGACTATTGCTTCAAATGGTGTTATTACTTTTGCAGATAGACCAGTATTTGGTGATGGGGGTATCACAATACCAAATGATGGTCAAGTAGGTTCAGTTGGTGCAACGGATGCAATTATCATTGCATCAACTGGTATCGTTACATTCAAAGATGATATTCTTATTAAAGATGGTGGTACTATAGGTTCTGCTTCTGCCACCACTGCTATAACTGTTGCATCTACAGGTATTGTAACATTCGTAGACGATATTCTTATAAAGAATGACGGTACTATAGGTAGTGCTGGTACTGCAGCTGCAATGACAATTTCTTCTGGAGGTATTGTCACCTTTGCTGATGATATTCTCATCAAAGATGGTGGAACAATAGGTGTTGCATCTACGGCAGATGCAATGACTGTATCTTCTGCTGGTATCGTAACATTTATTGATGATATTAAAATTAAGGATGGTGGCACTATCGGTGTTGCTTCTGCAGCTGATGCGATGACTGTATCTTCTGCTGGTATCGTTACATTCAAAGATGACATACTAATTAAAGATGGTGGTACAATAGGTGTTGCAAGTGATGCTGATGCAATCACAATTGCTTCTAATGGTCAATTAACACTTACACAAACATTAATAGGAACTGAATTAGACATCTCTGGTAACATTGATGTTGATGGTACATCAAACCTTGACATAGTAGACATTGATGGTGCTGTTGATATGGCAACTACTCTTGCTGTTGCTGGTAATACTACAGTCGGTGGTACTCTTGGTGTTACAGGTATTGCAACTTTTACTGATGATATAATCATAGGTGATGGAAAGACTATTGGTTCTGCTTCTGCAGCTACTGCCATGACAATTTCCTCTGGCGGTATTGTTTCATTCATAGATGATATAACAATCAAAGACGGTGGTACAATAGGAACTGCGACTGATGCAGACGCAATTACGATTGCAGCTGCTGGTGCGGTTACACTCAGTCAAAGAAGTGTTCACAGTGCTGGTATTACTCTTGCAGATGACGGACAGATTGGTTCTGCATCAGATACAGATGCGATTGCAATTAGTTCTGCTGGTGTTGTTACTCTTAGTTCTACTACTGCTTCTTCAAGTAAGACTACTGGTGCATTGGTTGTCGCCGGCGGTATTGGTACAAGTGCAGACCTTTATGTTGGCGATCTTTTAAATGTAGAAGGTGGTATTAATATCGCTGGATCAAACCAAGAATTACGTTTCTACGAAGGTGCAAACTACGTTGGTTTTGAAGCTCCCGCCCTAAGTGCAGACCAGATTTGGGTATTACCAGCAGCTGATGCAGGTACTGACGGTGATGTTCTTATGTCAAATGCCAGTGGTACTCTTAGTTTTAGTACTGCTGTTTCTGGTACTGCAACTGTGTTTACTGCTTCTGCAAACAACTCTGCCAACGAAACTGTTTTTCCAGTATTTGTTGACGGTGCAACTGGAGCTCAAGGTGCAGAAACAGATACAGGATTAACATACAATCCTTCTACTGGTCTAATGACAATGGCAAAACTTCTTCTTGCCGATGGTGGTACGATAGGTTCTGCATCTGCTACTTCTGCAATGACTATCTCCTCTGGTGGTGTTGTTACCTTTATTGATGACATCATTATTAAAGATGGTGGTACTATCGGTTCCGCTTCTGATGTTGATGCGATAACAATCGATGCCAGTGGTAATGCTACTTTCTCTCAGAACTTGACAGTTACAGGTGTTACCACACTAAATGGAAACTTAGTTCTGGGTGATGCGGCGGCGGACACATTAACCATTGGTGCAACATTACAGGGTGCAAATCCTCTAGTCTTTGAAGGTGCAAGTGCTAATGGACATGAGACTACGTTTGCAATTACAGATCCCACAGGGGATCGTACTATCACTTTTCCAGATGCGACTGGCACAGTTTTAACTACTGGAACTAATATTGTAATACCTGATGCTGGAACAATCGGTTCTGCCTCTGACACAAACGCAATCGGAATTTCTGCTGGTGGTGTTGTATCCATTACAGCAACTACCGTTTCTTCCAGTAAGACTACTGGTGCATTAACTGTCGCTGGTGGTGTGGGTATCGCTCTTGATGCGGCAATCGGTGATGATCTCTTTATGATTTCTGATGGTGCAGTTATCACCTTTGGTGCAAACTCAGAGATTGCATTAACACACGTTCATGATGTAGGTCTTCAGATGACATCTACAGTTTATGCTCCTCTATCTCGCAGAGGTGAGGATGTATTCATAGTAATGGATCAATCAGCTGCAGCGGGTACTGATGCTGGTGATAATATCATCATGGATCGATCTGCTGCCAGTACGGACGTTGGTGATGACATAATAGGTGAAGATGAGGTCTTCCTACATAGTGGTATGCAAAGGAATGTTATAAATATTATTGGATCAAATGGTAAGATACTTAATTCGGTTGCAGGATTTGCGCCAGGAGCTATATAAATGACTGCAAGATCCCCATTATATGTAGATGATAATAACGATCTAGTTGAAATGTCTGCTGGACAAATTGTAGAAGTTCAACAACGAGCAATATATCATTATGGTACTTCTCCTTCTGCTGTTCTTACACAGGTGAGTGGTAGTGGTGCTGGTATGGCTGCAATGTCTGATACTCGTTTACAGGCTGGCGCAGTTTCTCAATCTGCTACTGCATTTGTCGCAGAAGGAACTACTGCTGAACCAGGCACAGTTACAGTATCATATGATAAAATTACTCTTGCATATACTGCATCTGGTTCTGTAGGCGAAACTTCAGATACAGGAACATCATTTCCCGTATATTATGATAATAGTAGTGGTTCTATTCTAGCAATGAGTTTAACAGATTTTCAAGATACTTTTTTACATCCTGCTATTGATCTAATGATATCAGGTACAGAAAGTGCAAATACTGCTGGAACCTACACTATTACAGACTCTGCGACAGCTGCTACTAATTATACTAATGTTTCTGATACGGCAGTTTTTATAAACACCATTGCAAATGCTTCTGCATATACGGCTGGTGGAATTCCAGAAACATTAGATCAACCAACTACAGTTACAAGTTATTTTTTACATCGAAGGGATGCAGCTGCTAGCACACCTTCACAAATGCCTGTTGTTATTGACAGTGCTAATAATTTACAAGAGATGTCTAACTCTACTATAGATACTTTAATTGGAAATTGGTTAAGAAAAACAGCTGCACATTCTGGAGATGGATATAAAGTAACGTATGCATCTGCTACATCAGGTGGAAATACTAGAGGAACTGCTATGATAGATACTAAACTTAATGGTTCTGGTAGTTATCTAACTCGCCAGGTATCAGATGATTATAGATCACAAGAAATGCCAAACGGATCAGCAGCCACAATTACTACGTATAATTTGCGTATAAATAAAGGATAGGAGTTAAAGTTATGGCAGTTGGAGAACCATTTGCATTTTCTGGTAGAATTGTTGAAGCGTATTATACTAATGCTGAACAGGATAGTGTAGCTATTATGTACAGTGATGGCGAAACGAATCGTGATTATCATTTGCCAGTAGACGAAAATGATGATCAGTTTAAAGCATTGCTCTCTGAATATTCTTATGAGAGTTTAGACGAAGCTACACGAGCTAAGAATGAGAAAGATCGACAATGGTGGAGAGATGCGTTTAATGATTACGCTGAACGAAATGGTATGTTGGGTGGAACTCCAGAAGAAGGACAAGCGGATTTAAATATTATTTTTGATTTTGATCCAGATGATGCAATAAAAAAGGAAGAACTATTTAAACTTAAATTGAAAATGTTTGAACAAGATATAGTTAAAAATAGTAAATCGAAAGCTAATAAAGCAGCAATCAGAAAGGCTGATACTCCGATAGAAGCAATCGTTGCTTATAAAAAATTCATAAAAAAATAAGTTCCTTGACATTATCTATATAATACTATATAATGATATTTTAAGTGAGGTGATATATGAATATATTAGGAATTTCCGAAGGATTTCATGATGCTGCAATGTGCGTTATTCGTGATAAAACAATAATTCATGCTTCTCAGAGTGAAAGATATAGTGGAGTCAAAAACGACAAATGGGTACATCCTTCCCAATGGCCTGTTTCAGATCGCAATCAACCAGACATAGTTGCATACTATGAGAAACCTTTTCGTAAAAATTTAAGACGTTTATGGGCAGGACAATCTTGGGAAAATCCTAGATTAAAATATGATCGTAGTTTTAGTCATCATGAATCTCATGCAGCTGCTGGGTATTATACTGCACCATTTGATAACTGTAATGTTTTAGTTATAGATGCTATAGGTGAGTGGGATACTATCTCTATTTGGGAGGGTAGTTCTACTAATGGGTTTATGGGTCATAAAGAACATAAACTTAAAAAAATAAGGTCATGGAAATATCCGTATTCTCTTGGCCTCCTCTATTCTGCAATCACCCAACGTATAGGATTAAAACCCAACGAAGATGAATATATCACGATGGGGATGTCTGCTTATGGTGAACCTAAGTATGATTTAGAAGATCAGTTATGGGAAAACAACCATAAGGGAGTTGGTAACATTTTCCCTAAAGCTAGTGCAGAAGACCTCGCAGCGTCCATACAAGACCTGTACGAGAGGGAACTACTTAAACTTGTAGAGATGTGTCCAAGTGAAAACCTAGTAATCATGGGTGGGTGTGCATTAAACTGTGCAGCGAACTCTAAGATAAAAGGTAAGAATATTTGGATCATGCCTGCTCCTGGCGATGCTGGTTCTGCATTAGGAGCCGCAGCATTAGTCAACAAACAAAAGTTACTCTGGAAACACCCGTATCTTGGTTATCCTATTCTTCAAGGAATAAATGTTAAGAATGTTGTTAAGGAACTTTTGGATAATCATGTTGTAGGGGTTGCAAATGGTAAGGCAGAGTTTGGGCCACGTGCATTAGGTAATCGTTCTCTTCTTGGTGATCCACGATATGATATAAAGGATACCGTGAATAAGATTAAACGTAGACAACTGTTCAGGCCTTTTGCTCCTGCAATCCTAGAAGAGTATAAGGATGAATACTTTGAGGGCCCGATGAATGAATATATGCAGTTTGTTGCAAAGGCAAAACATGATATGAGCTCTGTTACTCACGTTGATGGAACTGCAAGAGTGCAAGTAGTAAAACCAGATTGTAGTTCTTCAATTAGACAGGTATTGGAGGAATGGTATGAACAAACAGGTTGTCCTATGTTGTTGAATACTTCTTTAAATATTAAGGGAAAACCTATGGTTAATACTTGGGAAGATGCTCAAGCTTGGAGTAAGATGTATAATGTCGCTGTTTTCTAAACGCAAAAAGTTAATTATTAGTGGGTGTTCTTACACAGACAACTATGCAAAACAACAAAAGATGAAAGAGTTTCCTATATGGGGAGAGCTTCTTGCAGAAAAACTAGATATGGAACTTATAAATTTAAGTGAGTGTGGATTTGGAAATAAGGCAATTTATCATACTCTTATAGAAGAAATTTTAAATAAAAAAGATATAGGTCTAGTAGTTGCAATGTGGAGTGAAGTACAACGAATTAGTTTCTTTATAGATGACAAAACACTTTATCGGCGAAATGGAGATGTTTATAAGAAGGATTGGGATTGTTTTCATCCAGAGAGAGTAGTTCTTGATGCAGACTGGCACGATAAGTTTTTTATCCCCCCCACAAAAAATACTAAGAAATCGGGACTTAAATATGATATTAGTGTTGCCCTAAGAAATAAGTTTTTGGATGATATAAAGAGCGGAGTAAAAGAAAGTCTAGGTTATATGTATGCACTTCAGACCATATGTGAATCAAATAATATACCACATCTTCAGATACAAGGTTGTCAACCCCTAATGGGTAAAGGAGAACCTTTACAGGGCATTCAGTATAAGGAGCTTTGCAACCTTATTATAGAAAGTCCTTATACAAACAAAATAAATAAAAACTTCATTGGTTGGCCTATAGACCCACGTATTGGTGGTTATAGTATTGATTCTAAGTTAGAAGATAAGCATAGGTTCAGTCCAGAAGATACTCACCCCAATGATATGGGACATAAATATATTAGTGAGGTTTTATACGATGAATATAAAAAGATTAGTTCTTAAATTTAGGTTGTTTATTTCTTCTGCTTTTCCCCAAAAAGAAAAGAAGGAGAGGGGGTTTATATATGAATTTGACGATGAACGATTTAAAAAACTTACTCCAGATGAACAAGGTGTACAAGTTCAAAAAAATTGGAACAAGTATATGAAAGATAAATGACTAAAAACCTTGAAGAGTATGAATGGTTTTGCCCACAACCCTTTATGAATATCGTAACAGATGTTTTTGGAAAAATAAAACCTTGTTGTGTAATTAAGGGTAATAACGATTGGGATAGAAATCAGACAATAGAAGAATATTCTAAGTCAGACAAACTCAAACAATTTCGTAAGGAGATGTTGTTAGGGGGCGGCCCGACAGTAGATTCTAATTGTGAAGTTTGCATCGAACAAGAGAAACATTCTCCAGAGAGTCATCGTAAAACTTACAATAGTTATCTTGATTATCAAAAACCAGAATTAAAAAAAGAACTTGAAGAGTATCTAGAAACAGATATGGATACTCCATTCGTGCGAACTATGGAGTGGATTGCTCCTTCAAACTTCTGTAATCTTCGTTGTCATATGTGTGGGTCTGCAAACTCTTCTAGTATTGCCAAAGAGAACCAGCAGATTGGACACCCCAATATTCCTAGTCTTGGTAACAAAACCTTATACAAGGATGATGACAAGGCAGAGAGTTTTATTCAAGAATGTGATGATTTTATAATAGATAACCTTGTTGAGTTAAAGTTAACAGGGGGCGAGACACTTGCCATCAAATACAATTATGACTTGATGAAACGTATTGTTGAACGTGATCTTGCAAAGAATATGGACTTGAGAATTACTACCAATGGAACACTAACCCCGAAATTTGATGGTAAGGATATCTTTGATTATATTCCAGAGTTTAAGAGTTGTTTGATAAACATTTCTATTGAGGGCTGGGCAAAGCGTAATGAGTATATTCGATACCCATCTAAGTGGGATATTATATACCATAATGCTAAACGATTTGCATCTTTAGATAATACAAAAATATTATTCGTATCAACGATCAACTCTATAAATGTAGGATATTTGTGGGAGATTGCAAAGGGCATGGAACATTTGTTTGATCTATACCCAGACACTTTTCATCAGTTTTCAACAGGTAGTCTTGTATGGGGCTGGATGGAAAAATATGTTATCACAAATGTACCACTAGATATTCGAGAATATTATGCTCAGTTATATTTTGAAAACTGGAATAAAAGATATAACCAAGACTTCAAAAAAATACTTGACTATCTCGACACACTACCATATGATGAGGAGTTGATGCACAAGATGATGAAAGACGTTAAATCTAGAGATATACATAGAGGGACATGTTTGCTTGACCTTGCTCCTGAATGGAAACCTTATTATGAATAATACAATATTATGTGTGAAGTGGGGTGACAAATATGATCACACCTATGTTGAGAAACTAAAAGAACAGTGCGAACAAAATTGTTCTGTGCCGTTTAACTTTTACTGTCTTACAGACAATCCTACACAACCATATGATATACAACTTCCTACTACTTGGGATTCCTACTATCATGAAAAACGGGGGTTCTTTTGGGCATATCGAAAGATACATATGTTCAGTGATTTAGTTGGGGGAGATCAATTCCTTTTTCTAGACCTTGATGTTATTATACACCAAGACCTAAAATATTTCTTCGAATTACCAATGGACAAACCGTGGATTGTTCGTGGTTGGTGGAACGATCTAGCCACAGTTAAAACAAACTATTCAAAGAATAAGTCAACGCCACTTAACTCATCAGTTATTCGTTGGAATAGAGGACAAATGAAATCTGTTTATAATCAGGTGAAGGATAATGCAGAGGTTATATTTTTCACATATCCTAGTCTTGATAATTACATGGTTCATCACTGGTATGATCCTTGGAAAGAAGATGAAGGATTCTTACAGGGGTTTCCAAAAGGAGATGTATATTCTTGGTACAAAGGTAATATACATCCTGATGATATGTCTAAGAAGGTGTTAAGGAAAGATCATAAAATTTGTTTATTTAATAATAGTACTCATACTGAGGGTGATTATGATGAGGAAATTAAAACCTTATGGTAGATCATATAAAATTCACACCAGCTGTTGCTAGAGATTGGAAGTCTGTACAGTCTGCTGTTAGGGGCGATACATATAAACATTGTGCAAGAAGAGTAGAAGATGCCAGCACATCATCACAACTGAAAAGTAAGTTGTGGATAATAGAAGAAGTTTCTAATCTTGGGGTTAAAGTAGATAGGGTGGCTATTCTTGCTGGTTGGTATGCTAATTTTATTGTTCCCTTGTTAATAGATGAACTTGGTGCTTCTTTCATTCATAATTTTGAAATTGATCAAGATGTAAAACAGTTAAGTTATAAGTTTAATAAGAGATATAAGGAAGAAGAAAAATATAAGTGCTATATTGTAGATGTTATGTTTGAACCTATATGGCAGTACATGAAACAGGGTGTATCGGGTTTTGATCTTGTTATTAATACATCATGCGAACATATGTTTCCCATGCAAAAATTCCTTAAAATGAATCGAGGATTCCTTGGTAATCCACTTTACGTTTTACAATCAACAGATGATAGCTCTTTTGATGATCATATCAATTGCGTTAGTTCTCCTGATGAGTTAGCTGAACAGGCAAAGCTTGTTGATGTTTTATATAGTGGAACAAAGGTATTAGATAACGGTATGAATCGTTTCATGGTAATAGGAAAATAAGATGGTAGGTTTAATGGATTATGTAAAATATTATCCAGATATTTTAGACTCTGATTGGTGTCAAAACTTAATTACTAGTATTGGTAAAAGTAAACAATTTATTAAACTAAAACATTGGGAGAGTCATGGTATAGATCGTGAAAATGATTTGAAACATTTATATGTACCTGTAATAGATTGCTTTATGGAAGCAAAAGATTTATACCTAAAAGATGTTGATATAAATCACCCCAATAAAGATTTCACATATTTTGTTGAGTGGGGTAATAAATGTAGAATACAACACTTTGAAACAGGGGGCCATATGCCAACCCATGTAGATAATACTGTTACACAAGTCCCAAAAAAGAAATATCCTAATAATGGGTTACACTTTGGTTCTGAAAGTGCTGATTCGAAATTATCATTAGTTCTTCATTTGAATGATGATTATGAGGGAGGAAATTTTCATATAAATGATAAAGATTACTCAACAAAAAAAGGATCAGTAATAGTTTTTCCTTCTGCATTTATGTATCCACATGGAGTTAAGGAAGTTACTAAAGGAGAAAGATGGAGCATCTCTATCTTTATGAAATAAGATGAAATTAATTGCAATAGGGTGTAGTTTTACTGAACATTATATGCTTAGTAGAACGTATTCTAGTTATGATTTGGATTATAAAAGATGGCCTGCTCATTTAGCAGAAAGCCTTGATATGGAATGTATTAATTTAGGTTTAGCAGGAAGAGGTAATGAATATATGTTATCAAAAGCCTTTGATGCATCTTCTATAGGTGATATTGGATTAGTAGTAGTGATGTGGAGCGAATTTCAAAGAATGGATTATGAAAAAAAAGAAGAGAGGGGTGGTTGGCGCAGTTTTCATCCCCATTTACCTATTCAAGCAGCTGAAGAAGCAGGCCTTATGTCGGTCAATAAAAAGATGTTGGAATATAAGAACCCTACTGCTGCATCTTTACAATCGCTTAGGTTTTTTTCTTGGTTTCAATTTATGATGAAGAATATTCCGTATTTGCAAATTCAAGGAGTTAATCCATTACCTGTGGGGAATAGTCATAAAGGTTATCATCCACTAGTTTTGAGTGACAGAGAAGAAGCCATTAAAGCAATAATAGATTCTGATTATTATGATTTAATAGATGAAGATAAATTTATAGGTTGGCCTATATTTAAAGAAATTGGTGGTCACACTGTAGAGGATGTACTCCCTGACAATTGTAGAATTGGAGAAAAAGATCGTCACCCTAATGCGATAGGCCATGAAATAATAGCACAGAAGATATTTGAGAATTATGATAGAATATATTAAATATACGCCTGAAGTAGCGAGAGATTGGAAACAGGCTCAGGCTGATGTGCAGAAAGATTATCCAGAAGTTCTAGAAAGTATGACTCTAAATAATGGTATGGAAAGGTACATGGTGATAGGATATGATTCACGGAGCAGATAGTAACGTATACACAAAACCTTATAAGGCAGGGAACATTGTAGAGTGGTGTAGAGATCATGATGTATGGTATCTAAAGATTGACATAGAGATACCAGAGGTATGCATTAAAGAAGCGCAAGCAGTATACGATGAGGGTTTCTTTGTTGATCATCGTTATGGTGATGGAGATGGCTGGCGTTCTGCCGCTATTCATAGTTTTGTACATGAGGATGCAGATGATACAAGTATGGGATGGCATCATACTAAGAATCCAAATGGCCATGGCCTTAGTGAAGATAAAGTAAAGTGGGGTTGGACTGAGATTGCCGAGGTTGCGCCAGAGACTAAGAGATGGTTAGAAGATTTCCCCCACAAGTCCTATAGACGTTTGCGGTTTATGTTATTGGAACCAGAGGGGCGTATAGAATCACATAATGATGCATCTGATCAAAGAATAAAAGAAGGTCGAGTACGAAACATTGCTGGTGCGATTAACCTTGCTTTTTATCAACCTGATGGTTGTTATCTTAGGAGAGTAGACACAAAGGAAGAGTTGCCTTTTGAGAACTGTACAGGTTTCTGGTTTGATAATGGAGTAGAACATGAGGCATACAATGCATCAGCTGAAAATAGATTTCACTTTATCATGCATGGTGGGTTTAATAAAGAACGTAAAGAATTAATGAGAAAATCTCTTGCTAAACAGTTTGGTAAGGATGTATTGAAAGAAATTTATAAATGATTGATCTAACTAAACCAGTTGATGCATCTTATGAGTTGAACAACATTTGTAATTTAATGTGTCCTCAATGCGCTCGTAATACGATTAAAGATGGTGTTCTACAAAAGAATCCTGATACTAGTGGAAACCCTTTACCTACACTTGATAGTCACGAAATATCCTTGGATGATTTTAAGACTTCCTTTGATAATATTGGTAATGTCGGTATGGTAAAGTTCTATGGAACTGTATCAGAGAATATTGCAAGCACTAATTTCTTTGAGATCAATGAATATATTTTTAGCAAAAATGCACGAATACTTACGAGTACAAATGGCTCTCTAAAAACTAAAGAATGGTGGTATGAGTTAGGTAAGTTGTATAAGAAACAAGAAAAAAGTAGAATGGTTTTTTGTCTGGATGGTTTATATGAGGAACTTAGCCTCTATCGTATTAATGCAAATTATGATAAGATTATTGAAAATGCTCTATCCTTTATGGAAGGTGGTGGTAAGGCTGAATGGAGAATGATTATTTTCAAACATAATCAGCATCAGATAGAAGATGCAAAGAAACTTGCAAAACAATATGGATTTGATAAATTCACTTATCAATATTCGAATAGAAAAGATATACCTGAACCATTCACTTTCAAAGGAAAACAGTATAATTTAGAACCTCAAGATAAATGGAAAGAGTGGGAAACTATTAAAAATAAAAGACTAGAACATACAGAAGTGGGTAACATTGTATGTAAATTTAAAGAGGTCAATTCAGTATATATAGATTACCTTTGCAGAGTTTGGCCATGTTGTTATCTGCCTTCTGCGAAACATCTTCTAGGTGAACAAAAGTTTTACGATGACTATTATTATGATATGAGTAATAATTTGATAGATAAATCATTAGAGGAAATAATGAATGATGTGTTCTATGACTCTCTACAAAAGTCTTGGGAAAAAGAAGAGACTTGTTTGAAACCATGTAGCAACACTTGTTCTTTTACTGATAGCGTTAGGACATCAAATTATAGGGTAGATGTGTGGTAGAAGGTTTTGAAAAATTTGTAAGTCTCTGGAAATCAGAAACTAAAGATATAAAAATTAAGAATCCTGATCTTTTGTTTCTGGTGGTGTATCCAGATAAACTAGAATGGGAATTCTCTATAGAGAAACAATGTCAGACAACTACTCTTATGGTATCTGGTGGGGCCACAGGTGCAAGTACTGGCCAAGAGGTTCAGTTCTGTTACAGAAGTGAAGTAAATGACTTTCTTAAAGTATGTAAACACACTCATGCAATGATTGTGTCTGTCGGCATGGTATTTGATATGACATGTGTTACGAATGATGTATCTGCAAAATGGAGAAATAATTTTGTAGAAGCTGAAAATAGAAAGGTACAACCAAATCAATTAACTCCTATAACAGATTTCTATGATTTTGTGGAGAGCGGAGAATATATTAAAGCTCACATTATAGCCAAGACAGAAAAAGATGCGTTCCTTCATCATCAACATATAAACCTAAATGTGGATATGTGGAAAACTCTGGATTGTCCACCTCTAGATGAGAGATATGCATGGGGTAGTTACGATAGATCAAAAGATAATTTTCATGATGATTATACTCCCTTTTGGCTAACTCCTAAAGGCGGTAAAAAGATACAGAATTTTACTCATGAAGAGAGAACAAGAAAATCATTCTCATATTATAGGGATTATGATGAAGTATGGAAAAACCTTGATATCGCAGACCTTGATGATTTTTATTTTTCCAGATATATGACAAGAATCCAAGAATCTTTTTATCTGTTTAATACGGAATCTCTTAAAAGAGTACCAGATAGTAAGTTTGATCTTATATTTTCACCCACAGCTGGTTATAGTGCAGAGGCTTGTGTTGACAAACTAGATTTTTCTGGTGAGGTTGTGTTATATGATTATGTACAACAGAACATAGATATCAAAAAAATGATAGTAGACTTTAATATGTCTTTAGAAGAACTTTATATTTTTAGAAAAACTATAGATGAAAATATAGTAGATAATGTAGGAAATTTTCCTGCTACACAAAGAACTGTTGGAATGGGTTCTCATGAAGAATTAATGAAAATGCAAGAAAAAATGAGGGATGAACATGAAGTAAATTATTGGTTAATGAATATTATTGAACCAGATTATACTGCACTCTTAAATAAAATTAGAGGTAAAGATGTGTTTTTTGATGCCAGTAATATATTCAGTTATCATATGTCCCATGCGTATCATACATTAGAAGAGCTTATTCTCTCGTATGAAAGGCTGCATGAAATATTAGGTTATGCAAATAGTTGTTGGTTTCAAGGAACTAAACCTACGAAACAATGGGAGAGAAAATGGTTGACATCATCTGTATTAGAATAGGTGAAAAATATGGCCCAGAGTATGAAGACTATTTAAATAAAAAACTCTCTAAGTATAATATACACTGGATACATGAACCATACAATGAACGAGTAACCCTACAGTGGAATAAAATGTGGGGTATGCAGTTAGATCAAGAAGAACCTATTTGTGTCATGGACATAGACGTTCTTCTTATGGGAGACTACGAAAAGATATTTGACTACCCTATTATGCGTGGACAGTTCCTTGCAATGCCTGGGTGGTGGAGAGACACAAAGAAAGAGGGATACTCTATCAACGGTGGGTTCTTTAAGTATTATCCAAAAGATTGTAAATACATCTACGATAAGTTTATGAAAGACATACACGGATGGCAGAGACATTACATTGATAATGGAGTTACTAGAGGCCCTGTAAATGGAGAACAGTACTTTGTTGAGGATAGTGTAAAAGAACAATTAGAGCTTATCACACTACCTAAAGAATGGTTTACACGATGGGTTGTAGACTCTGATATTGTTGGAAGAAGTATGACTACGTGGCAAGTACAGATCACACGTAAGTATCAAAAGATAACTGGTAACGACTATATATTCTTAGGGGGAGAGTTTCACCCAGATATCAAGTTTGTACACTTTACACACAGAAACAATAAGCCTCATGAATGGGAATATTATGAAAACAAATAAATTAGTATATTGGAATATGGGGTTTCTAGAAACCGTTGAACAATGGATAAAAACAGAACACCCACTTTTTTTACAAGAATGGGAACTATTACTAAAAGCAGACTTATCCCTCAGTCATCGAGCTGGGTATGTTACATCAAGTCAATCAACACTGGATAGAGCTGGAGAATTTGAAACTGTTTTTCATACACAACCTTTGATTCCTTGGATACCTTTTAAAGAATATCCTAGAAAAGACTTTGCTGACTGTATGTTTGAATCGGCGCAGTTACTGGCTGATAAGGGAAAAACAATAGATTTTTTCTGGTCAGGGGGGCTAGATAGTACATCAGCACTCCTTGCATTTAATGAATTGGGGTTACATAAACAACTACATGTTATTATGGGAGGTGTTCCTGAGTCTCCTGAGATTTTTGAAGAACTGGTAAAAGGACGAATGGATTATACTTGGGAACAGACAAGCTCAGCTGAAGTATTTTATGGAATAGCGAAATTAGACGAACATATATTATGTACTTGTTCTGAATTTGATATAATGTTTGGCGGTAAGGGTAATTTTGCAGCCACGGGGACTGTAGTAAAAAATCCTGATAGTTGGGAAGTTAAACGTAGATATTATACTGCAAGACATGGATGGGGGATGTCTCTAAATTTTAGTGGGGATTGGGTAGATATTAATAATTATATGCCATTTGGGATGCAACCTCCTCTTGAAAAATGGTTATGTAATTTTGTATTAGATGATAAAATGTTGTATCATGATGTTTCAGATGAAACTTGGGAAGATGGAACTGGATCATGGCGCACTACTGGCGATGCCCCAATATCAGCCGGCCAAGAATGGTATAAACAAGTCAAAATGCCGCTCAGAGATTTTTTATATAAGATTACAAAGGATGAATATCTATCTTATCATAAACCAAAACTGGCAAGTATGTTAAGATTGTCAGGACGAATTTCTGGCAAGGTGCCGATAAAGAAAAGAATTCTCGCAATAACTAATGATGGTAAGGTTGTAGATGCTGATAATTTTAATAATTTTGATTGGCCGAGTTATATAGTAAATTTTTAGTTTATAAATAGATTTATAGAAAAGGAGATCCATATTATGTCATGGACATTAATAACAAAAGCTACAAGACCTGATACAGATACAGATTTTTATACTGGGCAAAGTCAATCTGATTTTGATTATATAAAAGAAACCTATAAAGATACAGGAAAAATAGTTAGTATTACTCAAGCTTTATCTGATAATGAATTAGAAATTTTAAAAACATTTGTTTTTAAAGATCAAGCTTCAGCGAATGAATGGCATGATGATGACAAAATGGTGGCATGGGTATCGGCTTCAAAGACTTATAATACCAATAATGATATTGAATACGTAATTGTTTCAAAGGGAGCTACTTAAAATCTTCTTTTAATTTACTAAAAATTTCTAATGCATTAGGTTTATCGTGTCTAAGTAATCCTCTTTCTTGACGTATTTTTATAGAGTTACAGATAGATATTCTGTCTAATATATCAATGTATGCTTGCACACAATTCCATTCAACTTGTCTATTATATCTCCAAAGAAGTTCATTCAAACCTTCCCATCCTATCCAACGTCTTATCATACGAAAGTCCCAATGTGGATCACCATATGATAACGATTCCCAATCTCGCAAACCGTTAAGATTCCCTTCTTCATCTACCAGTATATTTTGTCTCCACAAATCTCCATGAAGATAAAATCTTTTATCTAAGTTATTTCTAATTGCATAGAAATCATATAAGGCATCTTCAGTAAAAGTATCCCTTTCTAACCAATTAACTAGATCATAAACAACATCTCTCATGTTAGATTCTGGTATGTCATCATATGTTGCAAAGTCAGGCCCATGAGGTAAAGAGTGCAACTCTGCTAGTAAGTCTGCTAGTTGTTCTATAAACTTTGGGCCTGGATTGTATAGTTCTGATCCATCAATCCACTCACCCTTTATCATATAGTCTAACGAAACCATGTTTCAATTTCCTTGTAGTTCTTAAATATTTTTGTATAGTCTGGGTTGTGTATAATATCTCTTTTGTTTTCTTCTTTAAACTCTGGAGTTAAACCATACCACTCTACAACTTCCATAATACATTCATCTTGATCCTCAACAAAATCTTCATATACTATTTGTGGTGCATCTAGATGTTTCATTAATTCATCTGTAAATTCTTCACGAAATATATACTTTTCAAAATCATATTCTGTAGCAACAAATGTGTTAGGTTTTGGTACTTTTCTTTTACCTTCATCATATGTAGAAAACTCTCTGTCTCTAGGATAGTCTGGTTGACTACAATACATTGCAGTTAATTCAAAACAGAAGTGTGATATCTTATCTAGACGCTGAAACCATATTGGATCAAAGTCTTTTAGAATTTCAAATGCAAACTCTATTCTATCTTCTGTAGGAAGGTCTACTTGTTCCACAGTGTTTGTGAACTGTAAAGGCATTGCCTTTATACAAAAAGGTACAGGAAAGTTTTGTAGATGTTTCAATCTGTTTTGCAAATCTTCTGGTGTAAGTAGGTCTTCATTTACAGTCCAATCTATATCTACTCTGGTTTGTTTTAATTCAAAAGCTTTAGAGAGATCAACTGCTTTGTTTCTACCAAACCATTCATTACCTTCTGCAAGATTGAAAGTTTTGCACATATATTCCATAAGGTAATAAGAACCAGATCGTGGAGTACATATTATACAGTAATCACTCACTCAAACCACCCTTTGATTTCTTCAATATTTTCAAACTTTTCTTCATAATCAATCCCCAATTTAATAGTGAGTTGTGTTCTCACTCTATTGTCTGCTTTTAATCCGTATTGTTCTTGTAGGTCTGCAAGAGTACTTAAAGGATCATCAAGAAAATTTTCAAACGCAACCAGAGCTCCCTGATTGTGAGTGTAATAGATATCCCAAAACTGTTCTAACTTGGACATAAATCTATCGAACTCTTCTTTAGTAGCTCTAAGGCTATTATCTTTAATCTCTGGACGTTCAGATGCGTAATGAATGTGGTTGACTTTTGTTCGCAAACGTGTTATATGACTCAAAAATTGTGATAGTACGTCTTTTCTGTATAACCAGATACAAGGAAACCCGTCAATCATTTCCCCAAAGTGTTGATCCTCTGGTATGTAATGAGGCAAGATTTTAAGGAGGTGTGGTTGTGTTGCCCAGTTTTCTTTTTCTATATCTTTATAATCATTCTTCTTTAACCATGAAGCAGGATCATAAAGACCGAAAGTATTGCAAAGAAACCTACGAAAATATGTACTTCCACTTCTAGACGATGCAATTAACCCTATTCTCATACACCTATATATAACTATGGAAGTACTTGAATCTACATTTGAAGAAGTCTACCCTATTTGGAATGAACAACTTTGGCCAGGAAGAATTAGTAAGATAGAGAATATGAGTAGTCTTTTTTGGTTACAACCAAAAGAAATTACAAAAAACCATTCTATATTTGAAAAGTATTCGCCTACATTCTTTGTTATCAAAGAAGATAATAAAATTGTGGGTGTTAACAGTGGATTTAGAACTGATGATAAGGTTTATCGTTCTAGAGGATTATGGGTCAAAGAAGATTATAGAAGTAAAGGATATGGTAAGGTTCTGTTGATGCAAGCAATAATTCAAGGCAAGTCTGAGGATTGTCATTGGATTTGGAGTATGCCTAGAAAATCTGCACTTAAAACATACGAAGGAGTAGGTTTTAAGAAAAGAGGAAAATGGTTAGATAAGGGTGTAGAATTCGGCCCTAATTGTCTCGCAACAAGACAGTTAATTTATAAATAGAGGTAGGAGATTATACATGGCCATTCCAACTACTAAATCTACTTTTAAAGAATACTGCTTACGATCATTAGGTGATGGTGTTATTGATATTAATATATCAGATGCCCAAGCAGATGATCGTATTGATGAAGCTCTACAATATATTGCACAGTATCATTATGATGGTATTGAAAGAATGTATCTTAAACATTTGGTTACTGAGGCAGAAGTTACTAGAGCAAGAGAAAATGAAACCACTACAGGAACAGATGTTGTAGATGCAACAATTACTGCGAGTTGGTTAGAAGGTACAAATTATATACCTTTACCTAGTGCTGTTGTTTCTGTAGTTCAAGTATTCCCCCTTACTGGAACTGGAACTGGTGCAAATATGTTTGATGCTCGTTATCAATTACATTTAAATGATTTATATGATTTAAGTTCTACATCTGTTGTTCAATATGAGATGATGATGAATAATTTAGATTTTCTACAACATATTCTCGTTGGAGAGGCCCCCATAAGATTTAATCACAATCAAGGACGTTTGTATCTTGATGCAGATTGGTCTAATGATTTTATTGGTGGACAGGACTACATTGTTATTGAATGTTTTCGTAAATTAGACCCTGCAACATATACAAACTTGTTTGACGATCTTCTTCTTAAAAGATATGCAACAGCTCTCATTAAAAAACAGTGGGGCGCAAACTTATCTAAGTTTAGTGGGGTTGCTATGTTAGGTGGTGTTACTATGAATGGTGAACAAATCTACTCACAAGCCATAGATGAACAGCAAAAAATGGAAGAGACAATAAACCTTAATGAACCTCCAATGATGTTTGGTGTAGGATAAGGTATGTCGTATCATCTCAATAAAAAAATAGATAAAATAACAGAAGATTATTGGCATGATATTAATGATTGTTGGAAACTAGTTTTAAATTGTGAACAACACTTAGAAATTTTAGATGAATGTAAACGGTACAACGCATGGGATCAATATTCTATTCGTGGAGTTTCATCGTATATAAACTACGATACACATCTACTCTTCAGACCTGAAAATAGTTTGGGGACAGCTAGGACTAAAACAAAATCGATAGCATTTCCAACACACAAAACATTTCCTACATTCATGGAGTTTTTTGATACACATAAAGATAAGTATGGTTGGGACAAACCAGAGATTAGAAAACTTGATGCTGGTGGAATGATATCACCACATATACATAAGTGGTGGCCTGGAGTACCATCCCCATATTTATATAATATGTCAATCAATCATCCCGAAGGTTGTTTGTTTGGTATAAAGCCAGGTGGTAAAGTGCCATATAATTCTGGTGATGTTATGAAGATAAGAGTATGGAATGAACATTGCGTATGGAACAACTCAAAAGAAGATCGATACCATGCAATTTTAGGTATTGGAAGACAAGTTCCAAAAAATGAAGGATAGAACATGGCTGTTAATAAACATTTTCATACCAGTAATCTACAAGGTACTTCAGCTGAACAAGCACTTTATGCAAACTTAGTTTCAGAAGCGATACAGATACATGGCCACGATGTCTATTATCTTGATAGGACTTTAGTAGCAGAAGATAATGTATTTGGTACTGATGCTCTTTCGAAATTTGAGACACAAGTTCCTATTGAAATGTATATGGAAGATTCTGGTGGTGGTTATGCTGGTGAACGAGAGATCATGTCTCAGTTTGGTTTGCAAAATTTAAGTGAAGCAACATTTGTTGTAAGTAAAACAAGATTTCAAGATAAGGCAATGCAAATTCAGATAGAGTCAGGGACAGATTCTACTTCTTCTGGTTCTGTCTTATTAGAATCTGGTACTGTTGATGCAAATAAATTTGAAGGTAGTACATATTACATTATATCAGAAACAGATGCAACTGATTCGGATCGTCCATTAGAAGGCGATGCAATTTATCATCCAACACTAAAGAAATTATTTCAAATTAATTTTGTCGATCATGATGATCCATTTAATCAACTAGACAATAACCCAGTATATAAAATGCGCTGTCGTTTATTCGAATACAGTTCAGAATCATTGGATACTGGTATTGGTGCAATTGATGCCATAGAAGATGCGTTGTCTACTAACACCCTTACTTATCAGTTTACACTTGAACAAACTACTGCTCAAAACGAACCATTTAGATTAGAATTATTTTCTGATAATGGTTTAGTTATAGATGAAACTGACAGTGATAATATTATCGGTGAGGATGATTCCAGTTCTGTGGGCGAAAGTATTCTTATGGAACATAATGCTGATACTGGTCATGGAGGTTGGTTAATTGCAGAAGACTATATAATAGGAAGTGGAGGTGCTAACACTAGTAGTGTTGACAAGTCTGCTCAAAATGAATTATTTGACGAATTGGACGATTCAATCTTAGACTTTTCTGAGAGAAATCCATTCGGTGACGCTGGGAGCTCATAATGTTAGGACAACAATTTTACCATGAAACAATTCGAAAAGTGGTTGTCGCTTTTGGAAGTATGTTTAACGACATTCACTTAGTTCGTAAGGATAATAGTGGTTCAATAACACAATCAATGAAAGTGCCTTTAGCATATGGCCCCAGACAAAAATTTCTTGCACGTTTGCGTGAAGATGCAGACCTAACTAAACAGGTTGCAGTAACTCTTCCACGTATAGGTTTTGAAATTTCTGGAATGTCTTACGATCCTGGCAGAAAATTAAATCGTGTTCAACAGTTTAAAAAAGTAAAAGGTTCTAAATCAACACAACTAGATACTCAATATATGCCTGTACCGTATAATATTGAATTTTCTTTGTACATTATGGCAAAACAATCAGATGATGCGTTGCAGATAGTAGAACAGATTCTTCCTTACTTTCAACCAGATTATACAGTGACACTTAATGATAATACAGATATGGGTATAAAAAGAGATGTTCCTATAGTATTAAATTCTGTTAATTATGAAGACACATATGAGGGAGATTTTACCTCCAGAACAACTATTATTTACACTCTTGCATTTACTGCAAAATTTTATCTTTATGGCCCTGTTACTTCTAGTAAGGTTATTAAGACTGTCCAAGCAGATCAATATGCAGATATGCCTGACAAGTCACCAAAAAGACAACAAAGATATACTGTTTCTCCAAACCCAGGCACAGCTGATGCAGATGATGATTTTGGTTTTAATGAATCTAGTTCATTTTTTGAAGATGCTAAAGAATACAATCCAGTAACAGGTAAAGACGAAACCCCAGATACTTCTGGTACAGATTAATAAATTTAATGTCAAGTTTCGTTTACGTTAGTGGTGACTATAAAAATGCTTGGTTAGAGTATGTTTGGAACCTACAAAAATTTGAACATTGGGAAACCTTTGATGATGATTTTAAATCTGAGTTTGATTTTAAGTTTCATGAACAAGTACACTCTTTAAATAAATTTACCCGGCCTCCTAGTTGGTATCTGAATGATAAATTAGGAAAAGATCAGTTCTTATTTAAAACTAGTAGTGACTTCTACCCAGTAGTTGAGTATGAATATACCAACAATCTTCCCTCCTTTAGAGATATTATGTTGGATCGTGCAACAGAGATGCGTGACATGGGTAAAGTTATTGATATTTTTTACTCTGGTGGGATTGATAGCACTGCTATACTTTATGCTCTTTTAGAAGTTTGTCCAAAAGATCAACTAAGATTAATAATGGGTGATGAGTCATCAGTAAATATATATCCAAAAGCAGTAGAAAATTTGTCTTATGAATTTGCAGAGGGTAATATTTTTGGTATGGCAAATATAGACACTAATCTTTTTACTACTGGATGTGAAGCAGACAGGTTATTTGGAGGTACAGGTTATCCACACAGTAGAAATACTAACGAAGAAAAATTTATTCTTGAAACGGAGTATGAATATCATCATAGCCGTTGGTGGGATATAACAAGATATACATTAACTACACAATCATTTCGATTTTTGCAGAATATTGAAGTAAGTTCTTTTGATATAAAAAATTATCAACCATTCTTCCTATCTCCACAAATAGAAAAGTTTGCAATCAACCAACACTTTGATCGTGATGTAGTTTGGCATAAAAATCACTGGACTAAACCAGAAGATTTCTTGACTACTAAGATTGCTATTAGGGATTTCATTGCAGAATGGGATAAGGATTATGCATATACTATGGTAAAGACTGATATGCCTTTTGATGTACAAAGAGAGATAATTCTACCTTTACCGACAAATTATAATGTGTTGGCTATAACATCAGATGGAATTATTGTTAATAGAAAAAATCTTATGGAGTACATGTCAAGAGATTTTTTGGATATAAATATATAACATGAATGATAAAATAGATAAAGCATTAGGTGTTATTGAGGTAGAATCAGAAACCGTTGGTGAGATTATTAATATGGGAAAAGAAATTGTTGTACCTCATGTAACTCCCGATATAGACATAGAGGCAGATTATGAATATCAAAGAAAACAATTTTACAATTTGGTTGAAAAAGGTTCAGTTGCAATTGATGGAATATTACATATTGCAAAGGAAGGCGAACATCCAAGAGGATATGAGGTTGCTGGAAATCTTATCAAACAAGTCGCAGAAGTTACCGAAAAACTAGGTGATCTTCAAGAGAAGATGAAGAGACTTAAAGATGTTCCTAACAACGCACCTAAAAATGTAACTAACGCATTATTTGTAGGAAGTACTGCTGAACTACAAAAGATGCTGAAAGGCAAGTAATGTACGAATATAGATGTGTAATACTACGGGTAATTGATGGCGACACTTCTGATGTAGATATTGATATGGGATTCGGTGTGTGGCTTCGTAAACAACGTATTCGTTTTTATGGTATCGATACTCCTGAGAGTCGTACAAGAGACTTAGAAGAAAAAAAATATGGTCTTATGGCGAA
>Ga0308025_1000392_pt1 | contig 23097 bp, 22 predicted proteins | sample Neamet422_FD_201298 | JGI IMG/M metagenome (GOLD analysis project Ga0308025, IMG submission 201298) | Marine microbial communities from water near the shore, Antarctic Ocean - #422 | ecosystem: Environmental > Aquatic > Marine > Unclassified | place: Southern Ocean | collected 2014-10-03
GAAACGATCGCTTTAGCTTTCATTCTTCCAATATCAAACTTTTGATGAAGCTGTACCCCCATGTCTCGATCAATATTGTAATTAGAATTTAAAAGAGATCTATCTACAAATTGGAGATTAGCAGAACTTATAACGCGTTCTCTATTTCCAGGGAGTTTTGTCTGCCCAAACCACAAATGTGTGTTTTCTTTTATTTCATATTTAACTACAGCATCGAGAATCATTCTTGCAGAATTCTTCGTTTGAGGTATGGGGCTTCCGTGATCCCTATTTGTCAACCCCAACTCTACTTTGTATTGAAACTTAGGATTGATTGCCACACCCTCGAATTTCAATCGAGCCCTTCTTACCAGAAAATTTGTTTCGACTGTCTCACCCTGCATCTCAACAAATCCAAGATTTTGAATTCTACCCGTAAATTTCATTGTAGATGAATCCTGAACTATTTGAGCTGACACATTGTCCGTGAAAACTGAAGAACACAACACCGCGAAGAGAATAAAAAATCTATACATAACAATCATTTTTAAATTAGCGTTAAGGTATCCCTAAATATTTGTGTGTCTGCGTACTTAAAGACCAAACACTGCCTTCTTCAGTGCCTAAATATTCCATAAGAAACACATGAACCTTATCTTTCCTATCCCATTCAGGTTGGAGATATAGAAGTGTGCCCTTCTTTACATTTACCGCCTGCTCACTAGCCCACTTGAGGTCGTGTTTATTGACGACAACCACCTTTAATTCATTTGCTATCAAGTAACTCTCTGGCAAGCAAGGCTTGAATTTTTTTGGAGACAAAGTGATCCAATCAAAGTCTCCTAAAATTGGATGCGCACCAGAAGTTTCAAGATGAATGAGCAAGCCTTCTTTTCTAAGGGCTGTTGTTAAAGGTCCCAAGTCATACATACAAGGCTCTCCCCCTGTCACAACTACCATAGGTAAGCCACTGTTTTTGGCCCCCAAAACGAGTTCTTCGATTTTTACATGTGGGTGATCTCCTGCCGGCCAACTTTCTTTTACATCACACCATGAGCATCCCACATCACAACCAGCAAGCCGGATGAAATACGCTGGAGAGCCTGTATATCTACCCTCACCTTGCAAAGTGGGAAAGACTTCCATTACGGGGTATGAATTGAGATCTGCCATTTGATTAACTAACGACCTCACCATCTAAATCGAAAGATGTGGCACCGGTAATTTTAACCTGAACGAAATCTCCAATTCTCAAATGAAGGTCATCTTGTACTGGAATTCGAACTTCATTATCAACATCTGGCGAATCAAATTCAGTCCTCCCTAGCCAAAACCCACCCTCACAACGATCTATTAACACTTTAAATTCATTGCCCAAATAACGGAGATTTAATTCCTCCGAGATTCCAGCTTGAAGGTCCATAACTTCCTCAACTCTTTTCTTTTTAAGCTCCTCTGGAACGTCATCTTCTAATTTAAAAGCATGGGTGTTTTCTTCATGAGAATATGTAAAACAACCCAACCGCTCAAACTTCATACGGCTTACCCAATCTAAAAGGTTTGCGTGATCTTCTTCCGTTTCGCCTGGAAACCCAACAATTAGTGTCGTTCTAATCGCAATACCCGGAATTGTTTCTCGAATATCTGCAAGCAGCTTTTCTGTTTTCTCCTGAGTAATTCCTCGACGCATAGATTTCAAAATGGAATCGCTAGAGTGCTGAAGAGGCATATCTAAATAATTACAGACTTTGTCTGACTCCGCAATTACTTTAAGAACGTCCATTGGAAATCCAGATGGAAAAGCATAGTGTAGCCTGATCCATTCAATTCCTTCGACTTTATCTAAAGCACTTATTAAGTCCGCCAAACGTCTTTTTTTATAGATATCAAGACCGTAATACGTTAAATCCTGTGCAATAAGTATTAATTCACGCACACCTTGAGCTGCAAGTCCTTCAGCAGATTTCACAAGGTCTTCGATTGGCGTTGAAACGTGCTTACCACGCATGAGTGGTATCGCACAAAAGGCACAAGGACGATCGCATCCCTCAGCGATCTTCAGATAGGCATAGTGAGCTGGTGTAGTCAGCAATCTCTCCCCGACTAATTCTTTCTTATAATCTGCACGCAGAGTTTTTAAAAGACGTGGAAGGTCACGGGTACCAAACCAAGCGTCAACCTCAGGAATCCCATCTGCCAACTCGTCAGCATATCGTTGAGAGAGACATCCCGTCACATATACTTTTTCTACTGAACCTTCTTTTTTTGCATCTGCAAAACGCAAAATCATATCTATACTCTCTTGTTTAGCCGACTCAATAAAACCACAAGTGTTAATCACTACGATTCCGAAATCATCTTTGCTCGCCTCGTGTTCAACCTCAAAATTATTTGCTTTAAGTTGGGTCATAAGTTGCTCAGAATCATATAAATTCTTTGCGCAACCTAAGGTTACAACATTTACTTTTCTTGGATTTGATGACCTAGCTCTCATTTTGAACTTGTATGATTATTTCGCGTCTAAAGATTCGGGGAGTAAAGAATCAATAAAATCTAAAGGGTGAAAATCCTGTAGATTCTCCATCTTCTCTCCTACTCCTATGTAATGTACTGGAATTTTAATCTGATCACATACTGCAAGTACAGCGCCTCCTTTTGCAGTACCATCAAGTTTCGTTAAAATCAGACCTGTAATATCTGTTGCTTTAGAAAATTGTGTGGCTTGAACGAGTGCGTTTTGGCCTGTTGAACCATCTAGAACTAACCAAACTTCGTGAGGTGCACCTGGAACTATCTTATCCATCACCGTCTTGATTTTTGTAAGCTCCGACATAAGTCCAACCTTATTATGCAAACGTCCTGCTGTGTCAACAATCACAACATCAATGTCATTCGCCTTAGCTGACTCAAGAGTATCGTACGCCACGGCTGCAGGGTCTGCTCCCATACCTTGAGAAATAACTGGCACGCCAACTCGGTCACCCCAAATCTTCAATTGTTCTACCGCTGCCGCTCTAAAAGTGTCAGCCGCCCCCAACATCACCTTTTTACCTTCACTTTTATATCTGTGAGCAAGCTTCCCAATACTGGTAGTCTTTCCAACACCATTAACTCCAACAACTAAAATCACTGCTGGACCATCTCCAGAATCTAATTCGTCAACCGAGAACACGGAATGATTTGTTAAAGCCTGCCCGATATCATCGCCAACTAACAGATGTGCAATTTCTTCTCTGAGCATATTGATTAGCTCTGATTGATCAAGGTAAGCCTCCCAAACGGCCCGCTTTCTTAATCGCTCAATGATACGCTCAGTTGTATCGACACCTACATCTGACATCATTAGAGCTTCCTCTAAATCTTCTAGTAAATCTTCATCAATTTTACGACGGCCACTAAACACCTTCGCAATTCGACTTATCACACTTTTTTTAGACTTTTCGAGACCAGCATCTAAAGATGCCTTTTTCTCAACCTGTTCAGCAGATTGATCTTTATTTTTTCCGAATAGTCTTTTAAAAAAGCTCATGTTAGTCCTTGTTCAAAAAAAAAGGCTGACTCAAAGAAGAGCCAGCCAAAGTCAGTAAAGCATGGCTGTTGCCATTCATTAATAAATTACTTCGCGAAGAAGTCGTTTACTTTATCGTTGTGAACTATTTGCTCTACAAATGAGTATGCACCAGATTTCTCACTGCGCACCATTTTAATCACTTTCGTATGTTGCTTTCCTCCACCAGTCTGGAGCGACGCTACTACTTTCTTAGCCATAGTATTACAGTTTCAGGGTTATTTAATTTCTTTATGCAATGTGTTCTTACGCAACACAGGGTTGAACTTCTTAAGTTCCAGACGATCAGGTGTGTTCTTCCTGTTCTTAGTTGTCACATAACGTGACGTACCAGGCTTGCCTGAGTCTTTATGCTCAGTACATTCAAGGATTACTTGTACACGGTTGCCTTTCTTGGCCATAGCTTCAATAATTGGAGGGCAAAGATAGTTAAACTTTACTTGAATCACCAATGATTCAAACACTAAACTTTCATTCATCAGATTTGAACACTTACAAGTGAACAAGCACTCAAAAAAGTACTATAACCACTTCCTGTACCGTTTATTTTTACAAATTAGCACCATGCGAACCTTACACCACTCCTCCTCTAGTCAAAAAGACAAACCCGCTCGCAACGTTCGCAAATCTGCGGAATTAAACGAAAGCGATAAAAAGTCTGTAAAAAAAAGCAAACGATCGACCAGAAGCGCGAGCAAGAACACATGGTTTAGATCATTGCCTCAATTCTTTACAAATGCTTGGGAAGACGAGAGGGTGAGATCTGCTACCGGACTGACCCTTTTAGGGTTTTCTGCATTTTTATTGCTCAGCACAATTTCAGCAATTTTTTCTGGCACTTCCGATATGCTACTCATTAGTTCTGATAGCACCTCTATTCCTGCGCACAATCTCGGTGGCAAGCTCGGTGCACTTGTAGGACATTATTTGGTACGGAACACCTTTGGTTTTGGGGCCCTAGCGATACCCTTTATTTTATCCCTAATAGGTGTTAAAGCACTCACAGGAAAAATGCTGCTTCCATTTTGGAAAACAACCATCTGGACGCTTGCCGCTATGGTGATTTTACCATGGACTTTAAGCTTTTTCTTTCACGAGCAAATACCAGGCTCGGTAGAGATCACGATGCTTCTCGGAGACCATGTCATCGGTGGAGCTTCAAGGTTTTTACTTCAAACAACCAATTACTATTTTGCAAAATCCGGGAATATTATCGCAATTATCGTAATTTCTTTAATCACTCTTTTTCAATTCTTTCCAGGTTGGCATAAGAAAATTAATTGGAAGAAGTTAGACCCACGGATACATATTGCGAAATTTTTCTCGAATAGCAAAGAAGAGCTCATGGAGGATGCCCCGGAAGAGACATCCGTCACAAACACGTTGACTACGCCAACTAAAAAAGAAGAGTCACTGGACAGTTTAGTTGATGACTTAGTAGAACAAGAAACCGTACCGGATGTGACTCCTGAAGTTAAGAAAGAGAGTGCAGCAACAAGTGTTGAGGATGAGGGATTGGACCTAGAGGTGAAAGAGAAAACGGAAGAAGCATCACTAGGGAATAAAGAGGTTAATCAACTAACTCAGGAATTCGGGGAGTACGACCCTACATTAGAACTCGGATCGTTTAAGATGCCTGACCTAGAACACCTAGCAAACCATGGAGATGGAAAGCACATGGTGAGTGATGAGGAGCTCGAAGTAAATAAGGATAGGATTATTGAGACATTGCGTAATTTCAGCATAGAGGTTGATAAAATCGGTGCAGAGGTAGGACCTACGGTTACACTGTATGAAATCGTCCCTGCTCCAGGCATTAGGATTTCGAAGATTAAGAACTTAGAAGACGACATCGCTTTGAGTTTAGCTGCGTTGGGCATTAGAATTATTGCGCCAATTCCAGGTCGTGGAACCATCGGTATTGAGGTCCCAAATTCTAAGCCTGATGTTGTGAGTATGCTCACTCTCATTAAGTCTCAAAAATTCCAAAACTCCGACTACGAACTCCCAATTGCTCTCGGTAAAACTATTTCTAACGAGACTTACGTTTTCGATTTGGCCAAGATGCCACACTTGCTAATGGCTGGAGCTACGGGTCAGGGTAAGTCCGTGGGTCTTAACGCTATGCTTGTCAGCCTACTTTACCGCAAGCATCCAAGCGCACTGAAATTCGTACTTGTAGATCCTAAGAAAGTGGAACTTTCTGTTTACAACAAAATTTCCAGACATTACTTAGCCCAACTACCTGGAGCTGAAGAAGCTATCATCACAGACACGGACAAAGTAGTTTCGACTTTAAACTCTCTTTGTAAGGAAATGGATCAACGCTATGACCTACTGAAAGATGCACAGTGTAGAAATTTAAAGGAGTACAACCAAAAATTTAAATCCAGAAAAATTATACCTGACACTTGTAAGGACTTGCATCCAGAACGTGGTCACCACTACCTACCTTATATCGTACTCGTAATAGATGAGTTTGCTGACCTTATTATGACTGCGGGAAAAGAGATTGAAACGCCTATTGCCCGATTAGCACAACTCGCTAGAGCCATAGGAATTCATTTAATCATAGCCACGCAGCGACCTTCCGTCAATATTATCACAGGAACTATCAAGGCAAACTTCCCAGCCAGGGTTGCTTTCCGAGTTACGTCTAAAATTGACTCGCGAACCATTCTAGATGCAGGCGGTGCAGATCAGTTGATAGGTCGTGGGGACATGCTCATGAGCACTGGAAATGAACTCATTCGTTTGCAATGTGGTTTTGTGGACACACCGGAAGTGGAATCAATTTGTAACTATATCGGAGGCCAAAGGAGTTTTCCAACAGTTTTCGAACTCCCTGAGTTTGTGAACGAAAAAACAGATCGCGGGGCGACATCCGTTGAGGAGAGAGATAAGCTCTTTGAGGAGGCAGCCCATATCATTGTTATGCACCAACAAGGATCTACATCTTTACTACAGAGAAAACTCAAGCTGGGATATAACAGAGCAGGAAGACTGGTAGACCAATTAGAAGATGCAGGAATAATAGGTCCTTTTGAAGGATCTAAGGCCAGGAAGGTCTTGGTGCCGGACGCGGTGAGTTTGGAACAGATATTGCATAGATCGTTTGACAGCGAACAATAAATTATTATGAAAAGAATTTTTACAAGCATATTACTATCTCTTTGCTTTGTTATTTCAGGGACAGCACAAGATGCGGATGCTCTTCTCTCTAAACTGAGTGAGAACGCAACAACTTTTGGTTCTATAGATGCAACTTACACATCCCAGATGGTAGATGTGAAAAGTGATTTCGAAGAGACCCTGAATGGACACATACAAATCGACAAAAACAAATTTCAGCTCGATTTGGGGGAGTTTGTCATATTCTCTGACGGAGGAACGGTTTGGACTTACGAGAAGGAAACAAATGACTGCTACATCGAAGATGCTGAAATGCTCGCTGATCAAGGAGTGGACCCCTCAAAAATCTTTACGATCTGGGAGGATGACTTTAAGAATGAGTGGATGGGAGTTAGTACTATTGACGGAAGTGAGTACGTACATATTAACCTTTACCCAACAGGAGATGATGCACCTGAAAAGGCTTATCACACCATACAACTATTTATTAACGAGAGCGATTTAGAGGTAGTTCAATTGGTTATTAAGGGGAGATCTGGAGTAGATACAGACTACCATATTAACAGCTTTAACACCGATGTGATTATGCCCGCTTCAACTTTCATCTTTACTGAAGCTGAGTACCCAGGTGTTACAATGATCGACAATCGTATTTAATCTCTGGCGTGTGGATTTCTTGGATTGTACTCTTTAAAGGGTCTTCGAGGATCTATGAAGAATCCATCCTCATCAATTTCGGGGACAATAAACTCCTGTAAGTTCTCAAGAGTATCGGTTTTACACCAATGACCTTCATTAAAGGTCTCTAGACTCCAGTTTTTATTAACGTAACCACTAAACGGCTGAAGTTGCTCCCAATCGAAATTCGTTTCTATGGGCTGAGGTAAAACAGAGTAATCCATTTCTCCCAACTCCCTCTCTAACTTCCTTTTAAATGCATCTAAAAACGCATCGTGGGCTTTTAAAACATACTTAGAGGGATCGGTTTTATACATCAACCTAAATTGCTGAACCGCTTTGATGGTCGTAGAATCACTCCAATCAATAGAACCACTAACTGGAATCGTAAGGCGCGTACGCTCTAAAAACTTAACGTCAATAAATCCCAAATCTCTAATCTCTGCATGAGAGTAGACAAAGATTTGCGAGGAGTCATTCATTTGGACTTCTACCTGAAGGTTAGAGAGCATAGAGCGCGCAGAACGACCAGCAACAGACACGACTATATTTCTCTTATAAAAGTCTATCTTTTCGGCCAAAGAACCCACCGAGTTACGAGTCCCATGAACTGTGTCGAACAAGAGGGTTTCAGCCATGACATCCATTTGGTGAATTTCCGATTTCGCTGTGTCAAGCTTACTTTTTAAGGACGTTAAGAAATAATCTTCCAACTTTGAATCTGTCCCACCAGCCATCACAAAAATGATATTGTCCTGGGAATGTTTAGAAACTAAATCTTCTATCACCAGATCAATCGCAAAAGGCTCAGAAGGAAAAATAGATCGAATGGCATCCGAGCCAAGTAACATATGCTCATTCACTTGGGTTAGAAGGACATGATCGGCTCCAGTTCGTTCAATCACCCTCAGGCTTCTAGACAATTGGTTCTGTTGTAGAGGACCGAAAACCACATCTTTCCCTATCAAATCCTCACTCTGCCACAATGGATTGCCTAAAGAATCAACTACTTCATCAAAAAACGACAGTTCGATATTATACCCCTGATTTTTCAACCTTTCAGATGCCCATCTTATACCATTGATATTATCTACAGCAATTTCTCGCATCCTTAACTCCCTTCTGGGAATAGGCATTCCTGAAACAACTTCCAGTTGACTGAAAAATGGGAAAAAAGCGACAGCTCGGAAGTCAACTAAATCAAGTTCAGATGAGTCTTGAACTATTTGAGTTTGGGACACTACCGATTTATGCGTTAAAAAACACAACACAATCACTAAACAAAATCTTACTACTCCCATTCTATAGTTGCTGGTGGTTTCGAGCTAATATCGTAAACAACTCGATTAACTCCACGTACTTTATTGATTATATCGTTCGAAACCTTTGCTAAAAACTCATAAGGGAGGTGAACCCAGTCAGCTGTCATACCGTCAGTGGAAGAAACCGCTCTAAGAGCTACTGCATTCTCATACGTTCTCTCATCACCCATAACACCTACAGTTTGAACGGGCAACAGCATAGCTCCTGCTTGCCAAACCTCATCATACAACCCAGCATCCTTCAGTCCGTTTATAAATATCGCATCAACCTCCTGAAGAACGCGAACCTTTTCAGCAGTAATATCTCCTATTATCCTAATTCCAAGTCCTGGACCAGGGAAAGGATGACGTGCAAGTAGACTGGGTTTAATACCTAAAGCTTTCCCCACTCTTCGAACCTCATCTTTAAAAATTAAACGAAGTGGCTCAACAACTTTAAGGGTCATATAATCGGGAAGCCCCCCCACATTGTGATGACTCTTGATCGTTGCGGAAGGTCCTCCTGTTGCGCTAATAGATTCAATCACATCGGGATATATCGTTCCCTGACCTAACCAATTTGCTCCCTCTACTTCTTTTGAAGCCTCATCAAAGACCTCAACAAAAACTCTACCTATGGCTTTGCGCTTTAACTCCGGGTCTGTAAGGCCTTCAAGCGCATGTAAGAATTTATCACCTGCCCTCACTCCTTTCACATTTAACCCCATATGTTCGTAGCCCTTCAGAACTTCTTCGAACTCGTTTTTACGAAGTAGACCGTTGTCCACGAAAATACAGTGAAGTCTGTCACCGATCGCTTTGTGTAGCAGAATTGAAGCAACAGTAGAATCTACACCGCCAGAAAGGCCGAGTATCACCTTATCCGTTTCTCCGATTTCCGCTTTTAATGACTTAATCGTTGACTCGGCAAAATTATCTGGAGTCCACTCACCTACACATCCACAGATTCCATGAATAAAATTACTGATTAAGGTCGGACCTTCAGTCGAGTGAAATACTTCAGGATGGAATTGTATACCCCAAACCTGCTCTCCCTTTACCTTAAATCCTGCGTACTCAACATCGGATGTACTACAGATGGTTTGAAAATCAGATCCAGTATCTAGAATCGTATCCCCATGACTCATCCAAACTTGAGAGTTTAAAGACATATTCTTCAAAAGCTTGTCTTCAGTATTTACCATACACAGATTCGCGCGACCATATTCTCTGGAATCGCTTGCTTGTACATCTCCTCCATTTGTGTGAGCAAGGTATTGGGCACCATAACACACTCCCAGGAGTGGAACCTTACCGATAATCTGAGAAAGATCTGGATTTGGGGCATTTTCTTCTCTCACACTATACGGAGAACCAGAAAGAATAACACCCTTACAACCTTCAGGTAGACCCTCGAATTTATTCCAAGGAATTATTTCAGAAAACACATTTATTTCCCGTACTCTTCTAGCTATAAGCTGAGTATACTGCGAACCAAAGTCGAGAATTAGAATATTTTCAGAACTAGGACGTAGATCAGACATGCTCGAGGTTTGAGAATTTAACAGGGTGCGAAGTTAGTAATTGAACTTGCCTAGATAACGACTCTTTTGATTATATCTTTAGATGAAAATTGATTCCCTATGCTATATCCTAACCTCACTTCAAAGCGTATCATTTTAGCTTCTAAAAGCCCCAGACGCTTAGAACTTGTCAGAGGCTTAGAGCTCGAACCCGAAGTCACAATACGTGATGTTGATGAAAGCTACCCACCTTCAGTTGTGGGCGCCGCGGTCGCAGAGTACGTAACACGAGCAAAAGCATCTGCCTTTACTGATATCTTAGGCGTAAACGATGTTATTATAACAGGAGACACCGTAGTGCTTTTAGACGATGAAATACTTGAAAAACCTTCAAATTTTGAAGAAGCGACATTAATGTTAAGGAAACTGAGTGGAAGATCTCACCTAGTTGCCTCTGGAGTTGCAGTCACAACTCTTAGAGATGGAAAACCTGTGACTTCCTGCGAAGTGGACACGTGCGAAGTTACTTTTGAGGAATTGACAGATGAGATGATCTCTCATTATATAGATTCGTACAAGCCGTTTGACAAGGCTGGAAGCTATGGTGTTCAGGACTTAATTGGATTTATAGGGGTGAGCTCAATTAACGGCTCCTTCTATACTGTAATGGGACTTCCTGTACATATCCTTCATAAGATGTTACAAGAGGTTTAATTGAACCTCTCCAGTGTCAACTGAATACATCGCTTTGGCACATTGAACCTCATTGTTCTTCACCATTTCATTGACTATAGGGCTGTCACTTAATATGGTATTCAAAGATATTTGTACATTTTCAAATGCTACTTCATCTACAAAACGAGATTGATCTACTGCTTCTTCTCTATTAGTCACAAGTGATATCGCAGGTTTAATCTTGTTTAAAAGCCCAGTTAAATTACCTAATTCAACTTCATTACAAGCTCCTTTGACTGCTCCACAACTTGTGTGCCCCATGACTACAATCAATTTCACACCCGCAATTTTACATGCAAATTCAACACTGCCTAAAACGTCTTGATTTATAACATTTCCGGCTATTCTGATACAGAAAACATCGCCTATGCCTTGATCAAAAATTAATTCAGTTGGTACTCTTGAGTCTATACAACTAATAACGACAGCAATTGGAAATTGACCAGTGCTTGTTTGTTTTACTTGAGAGAGTAAATCTCTCGACACTAAGTTATTTTGAACAAATCGCTTGTTGCCCTCTTTCAAAATACCTAAGACATCTAAAGGATTCAATGTGGCTTGAGATTCTGCTGTTTGAGTTGTCATCATGTTCTAATTTTGTATCACAGACGGTAAGCAACCTTTGCTTTTTTTACTTTAAGTAAATCTTCAGAGATTAATTTAATTCCATCTTCTTCTGAATTCAGATTGTCCTTCAACCAAACTTCACAATCCTTAAACGTGTTGAATACGTGGATGTCAGGGACTAGCATTGGGATAATTCCGATTTTCTTTAACATATCATATGGCTGTGGTTGTATGCACGTAAAGACGACAACAACTTGATCTTTTTGTAAATCGGTGATGGATTCTTCTAGAGCATACATACCCGATTGATCGATATGTGGAACTTTGTCCATTCTAATAATTAAAATCCTAGCATCCCCTTTAAGTTGTTTTATCAGCTCTTGAAATTTAGAGGTGAAACCGAAAAACATGGGACCGTATAAATGCTTGATAAAGATTTTATTTGAGTAATTCTTATAAATAGCACTTTCGTCTTCCCAAGGCTTTTCACCCCCAAATCCTGTAAGTGCCTCTAACGAACTTTCGTTTTCAACAATATCACTAGATTTTTTCATAAACAGAACACATGCTAAAACCACTCCAACCCCAACAGCATGTAACAGATTGCCGAAAATAGTAATTGACAGAACCAAAAGTAAAACAACCGCATCTGCTCTTGGAACTCTTTTGAGATGTCTAAGTCCCTTATAATCGATAATACCAATCCCCACAGTAATTAAGATACCCGAAAGAACACTTAAAGGGATAAAAGCAGCAAATTTACCAAGTCCAAATAAGACTGATACAAGAAATAAACCATGGATTAATCCAGACAACCTAGTCTTACCGCCAGCATTAACATTAACAACGGTGCGCATAGTTGCTCCTGCTCCTGGCAAACCTCCAATGAACGATGCTGCAATATTTCCTATGCCCTGACCTATAAGTTCTTTGTTACTATTGTGTTTGGTCTTTGTAATATTATCAGCTATTACAGAAGTCAGAAGAGAATCGATGGCACCGAGAGCCGAAAGCATAATGGCGAATTCCAGGATTGTCCAATATAAACTTGGATCTACATTAAACATTTCTCCAATGTAAATAGTGGGCAGTCCTTGTGGGATCTCTCCAATTAATGGCACATCTAAATCTAAACAAAATGACAGTCCTGAAACTGCTAACAATGCGACCAAGGCACTGGGTATTGATTTATTGATTCTCGGAAATAAATAAATGACGAGCATCGTCAAAAGACCTAGACCGACAGAATAGAAATTAATCGCGGATAGTGGATTTTTTATCTCCAGAAATATATCTACAGTGTTTTTTTCAGAAACGTGACCTAAGAAAGGGTACACCTGGAATAAAATAATGATCACACCTATGCCGGTCATGAAACCAGATAGAACGGGATAAGGAATATACTTTATATACTTTCCTATTTTTAAAAGCCCATATAGAATCTGAAAACCACCTGCTAAAAAGAATGAAGCAATAACAATCCCCATTCCTGCCTGAAGACTACCTGAGACCTCGATAGCAGAAGCAATCACCATTGCTGAAACAACCGTCATAGGTCCTGTTGGGCCACTTACTTGAGTTTCAGTACCACCAAATAAAGCAGCAAAAAAACCCAGAACCATTGCACCATATAATCCTGCAATAGCACCCATTCCAGATTGAACACCGAATGCCAATGCTAGTGGCAATGCAACAATCCCAGCTGTTATACCTCCAAAAAAGTCTCCCTTAATGTGGTTAAAATTCAAAAAACTCCTCATTTTACATCTATTGTTTTAAACACCATCTTATTAAAGAAATCCGATATCCCTCCTTTACCTTCTATAATATCTGTCAACGCAGGCAAATGGTCCGCGAAATGCCTTTGTTGGTGAGACCCTTCAATCACAATTGAAACCAACATGTGTGGATATTCAAAATTTTGATTTATAGACAATATCATATCACTCACACGTTGAACTATTCTCTTATAAACTTTAAAGACACCGGCTTCATTGTCCGAATCAACTTCCCTTGTGAAAAATGATTTCACCGATTCCGAGATGACAATTCTATTTAGTAAGAATTCATTAATGTGAGAGAATGACAAGTCTTGTTCAACAGTTTCAGTAAGCACTTCTATCGCTATACTTAACTTAACCTGAGGATCTAAGACATTGGCCGTCGCAAAAACCATTTTATATTCTAACCAGCTCCAGTACCAAGATGTTAAATACAATAAAACTTTCTGCTTATTCTCAAAGTATCTATAAATAGTACACTCTGGGGATCCTATTCTTTTTCCTAGCTTCTTGAAGTTGAAGGCTTCAAAACCTATTTCCTCAATTAATTCAATAGAATTAGTAATTATTCTACGTCCTAGTTTTGAAGAATCAGGATTCTTAATGAATAAATCTTCATTTACTTTAATCGTAATTTGGCTTAATAATTCTTGCATCTGAGCGGTAAAAATAATAGCATTACTATCAATAAAGTTTATAATAGTATTAAAATATGCAAATAGATTAATTATGGCTCTTATAGTCTAGTAAATACACAGAATATAAAGTCTTGGGCAGTGTCATACGGAGAGGCATGAACTTCCGAAAAAGAACTTGTCAGCACAAAGTTTTCTTTGAACAAAAACGCCAAAGTAGATGACGAATATTGAGACACCTTCAGGTTGCTACATTTGTCTGGACCGGTAAGTGAAAATGTTGAAATCACGAGATGACCTCCTTGTGTAATTGCTCCTGAAATGACATCTATATACTTATTTATGTCAGCTTTAGTTGTGAGAAAATGAAAAGTAGCTCGATCGTGGATCACATTGTATTTATTGATTTCAACGAAATCTAATACGTCTGACTCAATCCAATGTACTAACTTTGAAGCATCTCCCATTTTAGCCTTCGTTCGCATTAAAGCCAAACTGCTAATATCTAAAACACTTAAATTCTTGTACCCCATTTTTTGGAGTTCAATTGTGAAATTCGAATTCCCACCACCTATATCAATGATTGAAGAGACAAGGGGCAAATGAAGCTCATTGATCAATCGCAATGACGTTTTAGGAACAACTTGATACCAGCTGACTTGATTGTCCGTCCTCTTCTCATAGACGTCCTCCCAATGTTCCTTTTTCTCGTCCATTTCGATCTAAGTCATCAAATTAATTGTACAATCTTATCACCTCCAATGTGCTCCGTAATGTTACCTATAATATTTAAAGGTAAATTGTGATCCCGGAGAATATCTTTCACATCTTCAATACTGGCATGATCTACTGAAAGCAGAAGCCCTCCAGATGTTTGAGGATCGCACAGCAGGTCACGGGTGAACCCTTCAGGGATGTCAAGATATTTACCATAGCTGTCATAATTACGACTAGCCCCTCCGGGCACACACCCCTGTTTGTGATAGTTCATTAAAGCAACTCGATCGAGAGTTGGTACTTCATCAAAATTTATTTGTGCAGCAGTATCAGAACCTTGACACATTTCCAGTAAATGTCCCATGAGACCAAATCCAGTAACATCTGTCATTGCATTTACACCCGGAAGCTCTGATAACTTCGCTCCGACTTTATTTAGCGCTGTCATTGAAGCTATCGCTGTTTGAATATGCTCAGGTAAGACCAGCCCTTTTTTCTCTGCTGTAGTGATCATCCCTACTCCGATAGGCTTTGTAAGAAAAAGCACGTCATCTACTTGGGCAGAAGCATTGGCTTTCAGATTAGCGAGTGGAACTCGGCCTGTAACAGCAAGACCGAAAATAGGTTCAGGGGAATCAATGCTGTGACCTCCTGCCAAAGGAATTCCAGCTTCGGCACAAATAGAACGGCCACCTTCAAGAACCTCGCCAGCCACTTCAGGAGCCAACTTATCTATCGGCCAACCCAGTATAGCGATAGCCATAAGGGGCGTTCCTCCCATCGCGTATATGTCAGAAATAGCATTAGCAGCAGCTATTCGACCGAAAGTGTGCGGGTCATCCACGATAGGCATAAAGAAATCGGTCGTAGATACTATCCCTGTACCATCACCTAGATCGACAACAGCCGCATCGTCTTTCGTGTCGTTTCCGACAATAAGGTCAGGATAGATCGTGTCACGGTTCATACAAGAGAGCATGGTGTTAAGAACACCAGGAGCAATTTTACATCCACAACCCGCGCCATGCGAGAATTGAGTAAGGCGAATAGAATCGGACATTTATATAAACTATTTGGGCGAAATGAAATCAGTTAGAAAAGAGCTTAGATGTAAAGCGCACTCAGTGGGTGTAAGGTCTCGGCAGTCAACATCGGTGCGGAGAACCTGATCTCTTTTAGTAAGGCCGTGAGCATAGGTCTTGTCATAGTAAACAAGAGCGATACGAGCAGCAGTTGCTAGATCGCCTTGGGAGAGTGCAGAGAGAGCGTCATTTGCATTTTGGCCACCCAACTTAGGGGAAATGCGTTGGAAGGCGGAGGCGAGCAGCTTTGTGTCAATCTCTCCATACATTTGAACCAGGTGGCTTACACGATCATTATCGGTGCGGTTCATTTCAAAGCAACGAGACGATATCAATTGGCTGAAGATCGGTTCAGGCATATCTACAACACCTATGGAGCGACTCTCGTTTTCTACCCAAATAGGACGAGTTCTAGCTGGGGATTTATGATTCCAAGCATTTAAAGATCGAAGGTCGGAGTATAAATCGTTTGAAAACTGCTCTGTCGTGGGTTGGGAATGATTGTTGAGATTGCCAAATGCTGAGCCGAAATGCCGAGCCATACCCTCAAGATCGATTACAGATTCACCGGGAATCTTAGAGAGTTCGAGGAGAGTATCCGTTTTTGCAGATCCGGTAAGTCCTCCGAGAACAGCGAAATCAATTTTACGATCAAATTCTGCTCGAGCATAAGTCCTGAAGGCTTTATATCCTCCCTCAAGGACAACAGCAGGGATACCTGCAGTACGAAGGAGCCAAGCAACAGATTCGGACCGCATTCCACCTCGCCAACAATGGATGAGAAGAGAGTTGCGGGAGGGGGAACCGTCAGAGGAAGTTTGGCCTTCAAATAGAGAACGACCCCACTGAGCCATCTCCTTCATTTTAGGTCCGATAATATGAAGACCTAAATCGACAGCTTTTTCGCGAGATTTCTGCTTGTAAAGCGTACCTATTTCAGCACGTTCTAAATTTGTAAATAGTGGCCAAGAATGAGCTCCCTTAATATGTCCCTGATCAAATTCGCCAGGACTCCTTACATCTAATATTATCCCTCCACGATCAGCTTCGTTAAGAAACTGTGAAGATGGAAGTGAGCGAGGGGGAATGATCATGGATGACAAATTTACGAAATGAAAAACGCGCCACCTTAAAAGGGACGCGCTTCTTGATACGAAAACCTGTTCAGGGTTCTTATCACTAAAATGCTAGAAGAATTTTAGTAAACTTTTACGACAACTTCTGGTGGCGAGTTGGGTTCTTGAGCTACTGAAATGGAAGTATTACTTGAAGTAGAACTACCATATGAGTCAGAAACAGTCAACTTAAATGTGTATTCACCAGGATTAGCTGTGAAAGATGTAGTATTGTTGTCCACACTCTCTAGGTAAACTATGTCACCAGAAGTTTGGTCCCAATAAAAGGAAAGGGAATCACCCTCGGAGTCAAAAGAATCACTACCATCAAGTGAGACAGTAATATCAGTTGTGAAAGCATCTTTATCGTGGGGAATGGTGAATCTAACTTTAGCAGCTTCAACTTCTTCAGCGGCAGCAGCAGAGGCAGCCTCATCGGCTAAGACTACGGAAGCAGCTTCTTCAGCAGCCAAACGATCCATGTTCTCCATATAAAAATAACCCGTTCCAACGACACATATCGCTAGTAACATAATAGATGCAATGCGTTCCATGAGTTTATGTTTTAGTTTGGTAAAGGCAAAATAAAGAGCGGCCCAAGACGACCCTGGGCCGCAACATTATTTCAATCGATTAGATCGGATTACTTACGATCTAGAATAGACCACAGAACAAGTAGAGCAACTAAGCCTACAAATCCTCCGTTACCGAGTTCAGAAATCAAGTCTGTAATGTTACTTACAACTGTCATTCCTGGGAACATCTCTGCTCCGAAAACTACTTCAGCAAGAACTGCAAGTGCAGCAAAACTGATTAATAATTGTGTTAGGCCTTTAAAGAAGCCTCCCATAAATTTAAAAACGTTATCCATTGTATAAAGGTTTTGGTTTATAACTGTGCCCAATATTTATAATTATATAAACCTATTTTAAAGGTCTAGATTATAAAAATGAACGTTCAAATGTTAAAATCCCCTACACAGTCTTTGTTTACTGACACTTAGCAGATATATACCCTCTGAAAATATGACCCAAAAACAAGGAAAATACTGGTTTTCAGATGGTTTTATGAAGTGCTCAAAACCCTAAATCACGTCGATTTGGCGATTTCTTCAGCACACAAGTTGATGTTTAAGCTATATATAATGACAAATAACTTAAGATTTAATATCAATTACGAATACGTAAGTGTTTCAAATTTAGTATTGATTGAGCAGTCATTTGAATGGCCCAAAACATCGCCCAACCAAGAGCCGCGAAAAAATATCCAGAAATGAAAGTTGCAAGTGTCATATTACTCAATACGTATAAAGGTGAATAATAGTTACAATGTTCTTTTCGTGGCTTTTTGATAAGCGGACATAAGGGTTGAGTGCAAATTCAGTGACCATCAACCCTGTGACGAACGATTCTTATAACACAAGAGAGAGACGGAAGCTAATATTTCTTCCCGGCATAGCAATACCTAACTCCCTAGAAAGGGAGAGATGAGGGATGTAATTTGTATTGAAAACATTAGAGCAAGCCACTCCCCAAGTAAGACGTTCTGAAATAACAGAACCCGCTGTAAAGTCGAAAACTGAATAGCCTGGACTAGAAAAATCTAGACTGGATGCCCTATCAACAATAAGGGAGGATGCTGAAGCGTGAAAACCCGATTCAGGTCTCCAAGAAATTGTTGTCCGCAAGTTTGTGGGAGGGATAAAAGGGAGTGCCTCGTCCTCAATATCACCCACGATGTATGACAACGCTGATTCAAAATGAAGGCTTGGAGTTGATTTGGGAGAAATATTCATGGATATCTCGGCGCCAGAAAGGACCGCTGTTGAAGCAGCAAACTGGTAGACTGAAAAACCATCTATTTCCAGCTCTGTCGAAGATAAATGAATGAAGTTTTCAATTGTATTTCTGAATATCGCTGCTTCTAGAGAGATTGAGGAAGAGCTTAGGCTATACGCAAAATCGAAATTTCGACTGGTCTCAGAGTCGAGGGTAGAATCACCCATTTCGTAACGATAAGCTCCGTGATGAATACCATTTGCGGACAACTCCGACAAGCCAGGAACTCTATTTCCAAGAGAGTAGCTTAGACGCAAATCTGATCGTGGATTTAGAGTATAAACAGCTCCTAAGGAATATGACGGATTAGTAAATGTTCTTTCAAATTGCCCAGGCACAACTACGGAAATGGACTCTAAGCGTGAGCTAGCCTGAAAGAGGAAATGGTCTAAATGATAGCTAGAAAGGGCGAAAGCACTTGACTCATTGATCGATGCGTCGGGGATGAAAGGTGAGTCCAACAATTCATTATCATTTGAAGTCGAAACACCTGAAATACCCAGAGTGATATCGAATAGATCTCCATCATTGACAGCTGTTGCTCCGTATCTGTAAGACCGGAGAGCGAGATCGAGTTCAGGCTCTGCTACTACTGGAGGTAAGCTGAGAGAGTCGGTAGGCACGTTGGGTTGGCGGGGAGAATCGAATTCTTTTCTGTGGTTAAGCTGGTAACTAATGGAAGGCTTGACAATCCAGCTGTCTGAATAAAATGTAGCGCTAGACGTGATGATGTGATCTCCGGACTGCTGGTATCCCTCGCTACCGAGTAGACCCGAAGTATTGTAAGATGATGAATACGCTCCGTCAATTTTCCCCCAGTCTCTGATATAACCCCAAAATCCCTGACCGAAAAATTGACGGTAAAATGAGTTCGAAACCAAGGTGCCGTCTGGAAGGCTATAATCACCATGAGAATTATACCCCCCACTGAAGGCGTGATGAGAGTTGCGCGAACGCTTCTTTGTCGCAAGGGAGGTCTGAAGTCCAGAAGAAGCGGAAAATCCACGAAGGGAAATTGTAGATTTTCGGCCAATTTCAGTGAGTGGATTTTCGGGGATAAAGTTTAACACCCCTCCTAGTGCATCGGCGCCGAAAGCGAGAGCGCTTGGACCACGAATTATTTCAACTCTATCAACTCCCTGCTCAGGCATATATATACCGTGTTCAGCTCCCCACGCTTGACTTTCAACGCGAGTTCCACGAAGAAGCGTGACAACACGAAGTCCTGACAATCCACGAATAACAGGTTTCAGCACCCCACCACCCATTGAAATCATATCCACTCCTGGTACAGAAGCAAGAGCCTGAATTCGAGATGGTGCAGACGATCGGTCAAGTTGCTCTACTGTCATAGATGCGATTTTCACAAGACAGGTGTTTTGAGAATTTGATCTATCAGCCTCAATAAGCACTTCATCAAGGTCCATTAAATCATTCTTTAAAGTAACAACAAAGCTCTTGTTACCGGGAGAGGTGTTCCCCCTCTGAGTCTTGAATCCAACAAGGCTAATATGAAGAATGACTTTTGAAGAAGAAGTTAAAAGCTTTGGGAAACCTTCTATAATAAAATAGCCCGAAGAGTCAGATGTGGCACCGAGTTCATAGGCATGAGAATAGATATTCGCATCTTGTATCGGAGAACCTGTAGAAGAAAGTATATGGCCGGAAACTGATGTTTGGGCAGAAGAAACTAGGGGGAAGAGACTTACAAAAAGCAATGAAATTACCACATAAAAAAATGCGGTAAATTTTGATTCAAAACTGAATGGATAATTCATGGTGCAAAAATACCCCACATCTTAAAGAATGCCTGTCAGACTAGTGTCATATTTAGCAAATAGAAAACATAAATTAAATCAATAATTAATGCTTATTGAGGTGCTGACCCCACATTATAGAAAGTCCAATAATTGCTCCAACTGCAGCGAGGCCACCAAGTACCCAAGCAGGGTTATCGTGGGATTGAGCTTGGAAAGCAAAAACCCCTAAAACGCACAACAAACTGATCAGTGGAACAACCTGAAGCCAAGATCTTTTACTGGCATAGCTCGTTACCTTTTCAGTCCGCTCTGTCCAAACAAGTCTGCTCAAAGCATCTTGCATGTCACGTCCGAAAGCTGGAGCCTTATAAATCTCACCGTCACCCTCTTGAATCGTCACTTCGTAACGAAAGTATCCCGGGTCAATTGTGCTAGGACCTACTAGCTTGCAGTCAAGCGCTTTTCTAGATTTTCTTTTCATATTACAACCTTACTCAGATGTTACATCTAAACTCTTTTAAACGTTATGCAAAACTACGCAATAAACCCGCATATCAGCCCAACAGAGTTTTTCAATTAATTACAAAATCGTTTGAAATGTCGACAGGGTTGTGAAGTAGAATTCAGGATATTTTACCATCGATCTGAGACATACATCTCTCAGCTATTGCAGTGATGGTTAGCGATGGATTTACTCCAGGATTAGAGGAAATCATGGAACCGTCCACAACGAACATGTTCTTATATCCAAACACCTTGTTGTCTTTATTTATCACACCTTTTTCTGGTACCGAAGCCATGACCGCACCGCCTAGGACGTGAGCAGTTGAAGGAATTCCTGACAATGTTTCCAGGACAAATGAAGTCGATTTCCCTTGGACTATATCTGCAAATTTCTGAGTCAAAGCATTCGAAGCTGGGATATTGGGACTTGGAGCTTTTCCTTGAGACACGGAAGACGCAAGCCCTCCTGTAAGCCCCAATTTAAACTTTAAAGTACTGTCTAAAGTTTGCATAAACAGTAGTACCACAGTGCTTTTAGACCAAACGTTACTCACGTAAATTTTCGCATAACTCCATGGCGACTTCAATAATGAGATGGTCATCCTCCACAACCTCACAACAACATTAGAACCATGTGAAACTGGAAGATGTAAGAGTTTCCAGAAGCCCGACCCGGCAGAATACCTCACCGCTTCCAAGTGAGAATTTTCATCCGTATGAAGTATCGACCCTATGGCCACTCCCTTTGACATATCCAAGTCATCTCTGAGTGTACTTACACTAATAATCGTTTCGTTATTCGTACGTATATCTCCACCCACCATGTCTGACAGACCAGGCAAAGTAGATGACTTCAGTTTTAACAGGAGCTTCACGGTTCCCAACACTCCTCCAGAAAAAACGACTCCTTTCGAGCGAACCTCTTTCGTGCCACCAAATATCTTGGTACTTGATTTTAAGGATATTTTATATCCCTCTCCACCTTCTCCGCCATTAATAGGCTCTACTCCTACAGCCTCATTTTCAGCAAAAATTTCTGCCCCTAACTTCTGAGCAAAATACAAATAGTTCTTGTCAAGTGTGTTTTTAGAATTATACCTGCAGCCAGTCATACACCCTCCACAATGTACACATCCAGTTCGTGAGGGCCCCTCACCATCAAAATAAGGGTCCGCAACCTCTCTCCCTGCCTCACCGAAATACACTGCGACATCGGGGTGACTAAATTCCTTCTCCTTGCCTATCTCCACAGCTAAATCTTTCAACGCTTTATCTGCGTCAAAAAGTCGAGGATTCTTCGTAGCCCCCAACATCCTAAGCGCCTCCTTGTAATGTTCGTCTAGCTCTCCCTCCCAATCTACGAGCCCAGCCCAACTTCCAGAATTGTAAAACGCACTCGAAGGACGAGGCAAAGTGTTTGCATAAACCAAGGAGCCTCCTCCAACGCCTGTACCAGAAATAATCGTAATATGTCTCAGGATAGTCATCTTCATGATCCCGAAAAATCTGAGACGAGGCATCCAAAGCCATTTCCTTAAATTCCAATTCGTCTTGGGGAAATCCTCTGCATTCTTAAACCACTTCCCTTTCTCTACCACAAGCACCTTATATCCTTTCTGACTGAGTCTTAATGCTGACACGCTCCCACCAAATCCACTCCCAATTATCACGTAATCATAATCAAAGTTTTTAGATGTGCTTTGCATTCCGACAATTTAGCTTAATATTGTCCAATGAGCACACTGTTGTATCTCTCAGTCTTAAAAGTACCCCCCTTATCAAGACAAAAACACACCTACCATGTCAGATGAAATGAAACCATGTCCTAAATGCAATTGTGCTTACGGCTATGAATTAAAAGAAAATATTTTTGCTTGTCCTGAATGCAGCAACGAATGGGATGTTCAAGAGGCTGAACAAGAACCAGGCATTGTAGTGAAAGACGTGAACGGTAATCTTCTTCAAAACGGGGACTCTGTGATTGTGATTAAGAACCTTCCTGTCAAAGGGGCTCCCCAGCCTGTCAAATCGGGTACGAAAGTGAAGAACATTAGAATACGAGACGCTGAACACAACATCGACTGTAAAATCAAAGGGTTTGGCCAAATGGGGCTGAAGTCTGAGTACGTCAAGAAGGCTTAAACTGAATTGAGAACTTTATATCTTATGGAATAAGGTCTTC
>Ga0308025_1000394_pt1 | contig 23090 bp, 15 predicted proteins | sample Neamet422_FD_201298 | JGI IMG/M metagenome (GOLD analysis project Ga0308025, IMG submission 201298) | Marine microbial communities from water near the shore, Antarctic Ocean - #422 | ecosystem: Environmental > Aquatic > Marine > Unclassified | place: Southern Ocean | collected 2014-10-03
TCCCTTGCAAATTCAGCGAAGAACCGGAAATTATCAACCGAACGGGATGCATCAACGCGTCGAGCGAGCGCGATTGGTTTTCCTGTGTCCAATGATTCAGATTGGGCGATGTGCTCATGCTTTTTCTCGAGGGCATCAGCGATGCGATCAAGCCACACTGCCCGTTGTTCAAGGCTCAGTGCGTTCCATGCTGGTTGGGCCCTGTTGGCTGCACTCGCTGCGTTTTCAACATCGGCTTGGAGCGAACGGGGGATGGTCGAAATGACTTCACCCGTTGCAGGGTTGAGGTTTTCGAGGTGCCCACCATCTGCAGACGGAGAAAATTGACCATCGATGTAGTTGAACACCTCTTGCATGTTCAAACCTCCACATCGTACAACCATCGGTCTTGGTCAGGGTCCCATTCATCCCATGTGGGGAGGGTTTCAAGGCGCTCGAGGTAGCGTTCGGGTACAATACCAGGAACAATGAAGGCTTTCTGCCTGTGAAGTGGGTAGGGGTTTCGGAGGTTAATTCCTAACACTCCAAGCAACGCCCGTGCGACATACCATGTTGCTTGTGAGTTCCAACCGTGAGCGATTTTGACGACAATCCCGAGCCCCTTTGGGTAATCTGGATGCTCGATTGCTAAACCGAGCAAACCATCAGCGCCTTCCTTGGCGATGACCTTGCCTTCACCTGCTTTGAGGACAGTGGAATCAAGTCGATTGAATCCACCGACGATATCTGGATGGCGAACCATGGCTTCCCAAATCCAATCCTTGTCCTTGTCGCGAACCAGGCCTGCATAAATTTGCGCCAGTTCAGAAACGGTGTTGGAAACAGTCGGCAGCCCACAGCCATCTTTGGCAATGCGCAGGGGTTTCCAATCTTTGCCGAGGTAGGTGCGTATTTCCGCCATGTAGGCATGGAAGACTTCGTGGGTTGGCAGCGTGTAGCCCGCTCGATTCCACCCTTTCTTGCGGCAGCCATGAAGGATCGCAGCATGCTCACCAGAGCAGGTGTGGAACCATCGGCGTGGACGACGTACTTGACGGCCAAATTGAATCAGAGGGACATCGAGGGGCGTGAGCATCAGGGGCCATTCTTCCTCGACGAGCAGGGATTGAGCTGCAGCGACGTGTTCGGTGTCGCCGTTGTGTGAGGCCACGGAAATTGCTTTTTGTTCCCATGAGGCATCAGCTAATTCTTCGGTGAAAGCCTTGAGCATGAACGGCTTCATCATCGACCGGCCATAACACAGAACATTGCCTCCAAAAGAGTGGATCACCTCATCGCCGTGTGCCCAAGCCACTGCGCCATGAATCGTGGTTTCTGACACACCGTTTCGTCGGTAATCGACGAGGGGTTCCCAAGCCACTTCACGCCCGGTCGGAATTCCTTCGACCTTCTCTCCAAGAGGGCTATCGGGGTACATCGCACTGCCAGGTCGCCCTGGTTCAACAGCGGATGGTGTGTCGTGTTCGATTGCCATTGCATCACCTCAATTGTTCAGCATTGACTCGACAAGCGGGACAACTTGCTCCATGTAAGCGGTCATGTTTCGGCACACACGGTCCGAATCATGATTGAAAAAGTCAAACCAAGCCATGATCCTGTCTTCAGGATGGAACCGTTCGATGATTTGTTGTGCAACTTCTTCAGCGTTGCCAATGAGAGCATTGTTCGCTGCATTGCTGACTTTGCTCGGATCGATGGTCCCTTCGAGTGCGTTCCAATACGCTCCAAGTGCTGCATCTGCTTCGGCATGTGCGGCTGCACTTTGTTCCTCTGAGGACAACGCCGCTTCGGCGTTCAAGAAGACAAAAGAAGTCCGTGGCATGTCTCGGCGTTGCCATGCGCCTCCGGATGGATGGAACACTTCGGACATTCGCTGGTGGGTGGCTTCAATGACTTCTGGTTTGGTGATTGAGAGGTTGAATACCTTCACTGGCAACACGGTGTTCAGGAAGGTTTGAGCCGTTGGGTCATGCGTTCCTGCAACCAATTCTAAGAGTTCCCTACGGAAGTTTTTCGGGATGATTTTGAGGTCTTCAAAGACGTAACGCTTCGGGATAAGAATTCGCTCAGGGGCGGAATCGAGCCCTTCGAATTCGATGGCAGCATTTTGGACATTGACCCAATCCTCATCGGATCGGAAGTTGCTTCGGGTGAGGACGGTCTCGTATGTCTGTTCAGAATTGATGACATCGCCGCGCAGAAGTCGGAGGAAGATGTCACCTGCTTCCATGAAGATTTGACCACGTAAAGCCGGCCATGCCGCTTCTTCGATGGCGTTCCTTGGCACAATCCCGTATGGACGAGCCATGAATTCGAAACGCCCAGCGGAAAACCCAATGTGGAGTTTCCGAGTTTCATCTGGATTCAAGCCGTGCAATTGGAGCGTGTTAGCAATCCGTTCTGCTTGAGCAATCGGTCCACCAGATGCTAATATGGACACAACAGCGCTGCCGATTTCAATCGAACTGGTTCTTCGAAACGACTCCATGGCCAGCTGTGGGAAATCTGTGCAGAGGCCAACTTCACCTTGCCAATGAGGTACCACTGGGCGGGAATTGCTCTTTTGTGTCTCGGTGGAGAGATGGGCTTGAGCAATCCATCCGACGCCAAAACCAAGGCGATCTGCACACTCAAGTTGTTGGAAATAGTGTGCGAACATTTCGTTCTCTGAAGGCACCTGACCCGCGGCATCCGGGGTCTGGCTGATGGAGAAGAAGATGTCGTGGTCCATAGGTGGCACCAGTCCTTCCAGTCGAAGCCACATCATAACGAGTGTGGCGAAATTGCTTGAACCAAGGGGTCAAAGTTTCACTCTTTCTTGGCCGGGGGCTTGAAACTCGTAAGGGCTTCAATTCGTTCACGCACGGCGATGGGCGTTGGTAGACCAGCGTTGATGAAGGCGTGAAGGCAATCTGAAAGTTGGAGCATTGCAGTTTCATAGTCTTCTTCTATTTCTGCTATGTCTGCCAGCCCCCAACGAGCCACGAGTTGGCCGGAGAGATCTTCCAGAACGACTGCCAACTCGAGGGATTGTCCGTACAAATCTTTGGCGGCATCAAACTGGCCGAGCGTTGCTTGACTGTGGCCCATGTCCGCCATGGCTTCCATCTGACCTTCATCGTCTTTCAAATCGATCAGCAATTCAATCCGCCTTGATCCGTGAACCAGCGCAGTCTCGTGATTGTGCTGCTTCTTAGCAAGAGCCTCGACCAAAGCCAAGCCATACACAAGACCGTTGTTGTCCTTGACCATTTCTCGCAGACGCAGCGAACGGTTGGCAAACATCTGTGCTTCCTCAAAGGATTCGTTCGCCATGTGAATCAATGCCACATGATGGGAAACTGCAGCGGCCAGTGCTTCACCCGATTCAATCGTTTCTGCTTGGGCGGAGAGTTCCGATAATGCATCGATTGTCGCATCTTCCATTTTGAGCTGTTCAAACGCAGCCCAACCTTCCTCGACGCTGTCGGTCGCATTGGTTTTTGCATGCTCGAGCAAGCGGTCAGCAAGCGTTTGATCTTCCAATTCGACCGCGAGAGGAATGAGTCGAAGGGCGAGCGACGTGTTGATGTCTTCCATCGCCCCACCGGCGGTGAGCATGTCCAAAATCCGCCGGGCTTGGTCAGGTGTTACCTCGCCGTCCATGTTCGACGGCGGGTCCTCCGCGTCAAGAACATATCTCTCCGCTTCTCCTTTCGATGAACCTTCATACGCACGGGGCGTTAGCCCTTGCTATGGGTAAGTACGATGGCTACTTGCAAGGGCTCAGTTTTGCAGCGATTTTGATCCTTGCACCGCTTGCTCTCCAAATCATGCTCACCGATGATGATGATGCTCAAGTCGTCTATGTGGCTGTTCCAATCGAAATTGAGAACACCAGCATGAATTCCACCTCATCGGGTGAGGATGATGCCCGCTCTCCTGAGTTGAATCGTTCCGAAGTGGCACGAATTGCAACCTTCAACATCAAGGTGTTCGGAGAAACCAAAATGGGTAAACCTGAGGTCATTTCGGTGCTGGTCGACACTGTTTTGCGCTACGATCTCGTTGCCATTCAAGAGATCAAGGACATCGATCAAACCGTCCCGTATGATTTCCTCGACGCCATCAACAATGAAAGTGAAGTCGAATGGGCCATGGTGCTTAGCCCTCGTTCAGGTCAGCAAGAGGACGATCGGTCTTCACAAGAGCAGTATGCTTTCTATTACAACACCACGGTGTTTGAGCCAATTGGCAACGGTTCGTTGTTCAACGACAGCGAAAACGACCTTTTCCAGCGTGAGCCATTCCAAGCCAGGTTCGCTTTGCTGAACGCCACTGGTCAGCCGACATCGTTCGATTTGAGCCTCATCACTGTTCACACCAAGCCTGCAGCGGCAATGGAGGAAATCAACGCCATGAATGAGGTTGCCACAACCTACCTTGCTGAACACCCGGATGAAGAAGATCTGGTTTTGCTAGGTGACTTCAACGCTGACTGCACCTATGCTTCTGAACAAGACCTTGCCAACTCTGCATTAGCCGGTGGAAATTACACTTGGCTGGTCGGCAACGATGCCGACACCACCGTCTCTCAGAGTTCATGTGCCTATGACCGGATTCTAACCAACGGCGATCTTAGCGGTCGTCTTACGGGCGTTTGGGGCATCGATGAAGTGTTCAACGACAGCAATGTTTCGGATCACTACCCGGTGTGGTTTGACATACGCCGATGATCAGATGCTTCGGAGCCGTCCACCGTCAACTGCAAGGCTGACTCCTCGGATGCCACCTGATGCTGGCAGTGCCAAAAAGGAAATGGCGGATGCTGTTTCCAAGGGATCGATCAAGCGTTCGATGGGAACTTGACTCAACCAAGCAGATTGGACCTCATCCAGGGACTTTCCAGTTCGTTCTTGAATCGATGCCGCTAACGAACCGAGCCGGCCCGTGTTGGTGAATCCAGGGAGCACATTGTTGATGGTGATGCACGGTGCTAATTCACGGGACAGGGTCTTGGCCCATGAAGCCATAGCACCACGAAGAGTGTTTGACAAGCCAATGTTTGGAATTGGTTCTTTTACCGAGGTCGAGATGATTTGGATGATGCGTCCATAGCCCACTTCTTCCATACCAGGTGCGAGGAGTTGAGTCAATGTGTGAGCTGCATAGAGGTGGCGTTTGAAGGGTGCTTCAAATTCATCGAGGGTGTTCGAAAGCAATGGACCTCCGGGGGGGCCTGCTGCGTTGTTGATCAAGATATGAACCGGACCTCGTTGTTCGAGGAGGGCTGGAATTGCCGCGACGATTGCATCGCTGTCTTCGAGGTCAAGGGTCAAGCTCGTGTGCTCACCCGGGCCAAGTTCAGAAAGTTCGGCGCACAAAGCAGTCAGTGCCTCGGTGCTGCGAGCGCACACGGTGACGTTTGCTCCGGCCTTTGCCATCATTTTAGCAGTTGCTTCACCAATACCTTTGCTCGCACCGCATACCAATGCGTGCTTTCCTTGAAGTGCCGTTGCGGCGTAGGGGAAGTCATCTCCGAGCAGGTCCATACCAACCGCAGTGGGTGCTTCGTCATAGGTCTTGGGATGGCCGTTCAAAGCCAATCCTGAATGGCGTTCAATTGAACCAGCCAATCATCGCTGGCCACATCAATGATGGAATAGTGGTCGCCGGGAAGCCATAGTTTCTGAACTTCAACGCCCTTGGCTTTCATGACTCGCGCATAGGTTTCGGATTGTTCCTTTGGCACATCCACATCCTGTTCACCATGAACGAGGAGGATGGCCGCGTCAGCGGGGTGGTCCACTGGATTCAATTGACGCCACAATTCAGGTGACTCTTCAGGTGTCGATCCGATCCACTTTCGTACTGCATCCCCATCATCAGAAAGGTTGGCCCGATCTGCGCCGATCAAATCTGTGATAGGGGCTTGAGCGATGGTTAGCAATGGGCGCCGGTCGGCCTTAGCAGCCAACATCAGTGCCAGTTGGCCTCCAGCAGAATGGCCCATGATCATTGAACGTCTGACGTCGATGCCAGGGAGCAGAGCCAGTTGACCCCATGCGCGAAGCACATCAGAAAGTGTGTCCATCCATACCCCTTCATCGTCTTCACTCCATCGTTTGAACTCGATGTTCCAAGCCGCGATTCCAGCTTCGGCTAAATCATCAGCAATGGGTCGCATTAACTCGCTCGTCCACTCTGTCTTCCAGAATCCTCCATGGATGAGCATCACGCATGGTGTCCCTACAGCGTTCTTGAACGGAGATGGATCGTCAGGCATGTGAAGGTCTGCAAATTGCCAAGCCTCGGCTCCCCATTGCATTCGGTCGACGCCCATGAGTGGCTTTGACCGCCCCCTGCCTATCACCCTTGCCTCAAACCGGCAAGAGTTCAAGTGAGGCGCACATCTGCGTTACACCATGACCAATCCCCTTGACATCGAATTTCTAAACATGAACGGCGAAGCAACAACCTTGCGACACCTTGGTGATGACACCACCTCTTCTTGGGTCGTTGTAAACGTTGCAAGCGCTTGTGGTTTCACTCGCCAGTACGCTGGTTTGCAAACCCTTTCGACACAAGACGGCGTGACCGTCGTTGGCTTCCCATGCAACCAATATGGTGCTCAAGAACCAGGCACGCATGAAGAGATCTGTGCATTCACTGAATCCGAATTCAATGTTAATTTTCCTCTAATGGCAAAAATAGACATCAAAGGTGATGAGGCTGCTCCACTTTTCCAGAGCCTTTCCACATCGTCTGATGCCAGTGGTTACACCGGTGATGTACGTTGGAACTTTGCAAAGTTCGTGATCGATGCCGCCGGCAATGTTGCCCGTTTCACTTCACAGGACGAACCTGAAGACTTAGTTTGAACTTACTTGGTAGCGAATGCACCGGGTCTGAACACCCAACGCAGTTCGTCTTCGTAATCGTAGTAGGCTTTGACCCGGTCATCGTTGGCCACAAAATCATGGAACTTGAGCAACTCAGGGTAAGGTTGTAACATCGTGGCATCGATGCCGTCAAACTGCCCTGAGAACATCATAAAGATGTCCATGAAGGCTTTGACATCTGCTAGGGTCATGTCCTCAGTGCCAGCGAGCCAGCCGGTTGCTGAAGCCGTGTAGATTTTTTCGAGGTCCAAAAGTCCGAGATGGACCTTCCCGTCTTCAGCAAACAGAGCTTTGCGGGCAGCGATTTTCTCATCGAGGTCGTCGATGTAGAAGGTCGGGGAGAAATCAGCACGCCATCCATTCATCAGTTCGATGAGTTCATCCACTTTTCCTCGGACAAAGAGGTCCTCAGGCTCAAGGCCTGCAACGGCTGCTGCATAGCGCACTAAAGCGCTTGATTCCGCCAGTGTACCTTGTGGGGTTTTCAAGATCGGCAAGAAGCCCCAAGGTAATTCGTCGTTGTTCTTGAGAGCAAGATAACCAGTCCAGTCGACGGTTGTGTTCTTCCATGGTACTTGGGAAATTTCCAAGCAAAAGCGAATTGGTTCGGCGTAGCCTGGTGTGTCGAAATAGATGAGTTCGTGCATATCCCGCCCATCGAGGAGGAGGTCTTGAAGGCTCGTCTTTTCAAATCAGGGGCTCACTCGGCGTCGGTCACGTGGGAACAACACTGTTTCCCGGACGTTCTTGGCACCTGTAAGTTTCATGAGGATTCGCTCAACACCAAGCCCCCAACCTGCATGAGGTGGGACGCCATGGCGGAAACCTGCCACATAAAATTCAAATTCTTCTGGATCTAAATCCATGCCCTTAAGGTTCTCGATAAGAACATCGATGCGGTGTTCACGTTGCCCACCAGAGGTGAGTTCATCGCGACCAAAGTTGAGGTCAAATCCTCGGCTGAGTTGCTTTCCAGTGCTTCCCATTTCACCTTCAACATGGTGGATGTAAAACGGCTTAAGTTCCATTGGCCAGCGAGGAAGGAAGTAGAATTGCGGCAGGTCTTCGGCTAGCAAATCTGAATTTTCTGCATCGATGTCATCGCCCCATTCAATCGAACCACCTTTGGCTTTGATTGTGGCGATAGCATCGCAGTAAGAGAGTCGAGGGAAGGGCAATTCCGGAACGATGACTTCGATTGCCTCCTCTTCTTGACTGGCGCGATATTTGTTGATGGTGTCAATGTGAGCAACGCATGCCGTATCGCTGGCAACGGACTTCCAGATGTGGTGGATCATTCGCTCAAGTACGCCCATTACGTCGTCGTCATTGGCCCATGATGTTTCAATATCAAACGAGATGAATTCGTTGAGGTGCCGGTATGTATCGTGCTTCTCGGCACGGAATGCGGGTCCGACTTCGAACACCCGTTCCAATCCACCAGACATGCACAGTTGCTTGAACAACTGAGGTGATTGGTTCAAGAACGCTGGAGTTTCGAAGTACATCATTGGAAACAAGTCTGTACCGCCTTCGGTTGCGGTAGCGACGATCTTTGGCGTGTGGGTTTCAAAAAATCCTTCCGAAATCAAAGCTTCACGGCCGTATTGAAGGACCTTACCACGCAGGCGAAACATAGCGTTCACATGAGCACGGCGCAAATCGAGGAATCGATTGTCAAGTCGTGTGTCGAGGGCCACGTGGACAGTGTCGGTCACGCCGAGTGGAAGAGGGGCTTCAGCTCGAGCAATCACGACAACGGAAGCAGCAACAACTTCGTAGGCAGGTGGGGGTGTTGGTTCGCCTTCCTTGGCCTTCGGAGGACGCTTTTGTGAAACTGTCCCAGTGAATTGGAGCGTTGATTCACGGGTCATTCGTTGGACCAAGTCAAGTGCTTCATCGCCAACGTTGTCGCCCTTGAGGAAAATCTGAGTCGTGCCTGTTCCGTCACGCAAGTCAACAAAGCAGATGGCGCCCTTGCCACGGTTGGCTTCCATGAATCCTGCGACGGTGACGACTTGACCGATTAAATCAGCCCCTTCCTCTTGAATTTGGCCCAAGGTGTGTGTTCGATATGCGGTGGCAACCCAAGTGGTCATGCATCGTCGGCGTCGTGTATAGGACATCAACCATTCGTTCGAACCACAAGCATACTTCGCGCCAAATGGGGCATAAACTCATCTTTTATTCTCTTTAGGAATAAGTGGGGTATGGAATAGGCGTTGCATTAATATACCGCTGGTTGAGGCGGCGAAGCATGACTGGCGACTTGTTCTCTTCGGAATCCGTGACCTGCGGCCATCCTGACAAATTGTGTGATACCATATCAGATGCCATTGTCGATGCGTGTTTGGCGGTTGATGCCAACGCTCGTGTTGCGGTTGAAACCTGCGTGAAGGGAAAAGAAGAGATGGGATTGATTGTACTTGCAGGTGAAGTCTCCCTCAATGGTAGCGCACCAGATTTCGAAGCAGTCGCCCGCAAAGCGGCCCTCGCAGTGGGATATAATTCACATGGAATTGGCATGGATGCGGCTTCCTCCAAGTGGACCGAAGTTCAGGTTCACATCACCACCCAGTCCTCCAACATCGCTCAAGGCGTGAACAAGGATGGGCTCTCGCAAGGTGCGGGGGATCAAGGCATGATGTTCGGCTACGCCTGCACGGAAACCGAGGCATTTGACAGCCTCAAAGGCCGCTATTTCCCTCTTGCAGCAGCACTTTCACAACGGCTCACTCGTCGTCTGACCGCTGTTCGTGAAGAGGGCATTCTGCCCTGGGCTCGACCGGATGGAAAATCCCAAGTCACGGTGGAATATGACGAAAACAATGCAGTGTCAAGGGTTCACACCGTGATCATCGCCATTCAACACGATAAGGCTCTCAAAGACCTATATGGTGGCTCTGAAGTGGAAGAACTGGCCCATGTTCGCAGCGAAATTCGTCGGCATGTGGTCGAACATGTCATCCCTTCGGAGTTGCTGGATTCGGACTACACGCTTGTCGTCAACGGCACAGGCCGATTTGCAGACCCAGGGGGTCCATACGCAGACGCCGGCTTGACCGGAAGAAAAATCATTGTTGACACCTATGGAGGCATGGGTCGTCACGGTGGTGGCGCTTTCTCTGGCAAAGATCCCTCGAAAGTCGACCGTTCGGCAGCATATGCTGCTCGCTGGGCGGCGAAGCACGTGGTTGCAGCAGGGATCGCTGAACGATGTGAGATTCAACTGGCTTACGTCATCGGCGTTGCTGAACCTGTCAGTGTTCGTGTTGAGACCTTTGGGACATCAGCATTGCCAGAACGAGAGATCACACAACGTGTGCGGTCGACCTTTGACTTCAGACCTGGTGCCATTGCTCGTGATTTGAACTTACTGCGTCCCATTTACTCAGTGACAGCTGCCGGTGGCCACTTCGGCCGCACACCGGGCGCTGACGGAACATTCCCTTGGGAAATCATCGATGATCAGCGGTTGAATCTTCTCCGAAAGTGAAGGTCCCATTTTAGCCCCCAAAAGGCGATTTTTGACGGCCCGTAGGGCCGATTCACTCAAGTGGTATGCATTGGTGGCTTGACTTGGTCTTATGTCGTCTCGCTCCCCTCGCGCCGTGGCCTTTGTCTTCATCCTGCTCATGGCAAGCCTTGCCCCATTGGCAATGCCTGCATCAGCACACAGCGCTATTTTGCTTGACCTCGACACGCATCATGTTGTCCTCCAAGCAGGAGATTCAACCAACGTGACGCTCTCGATTGAAAACAATGGCACATCCATTGAATCATACAACATCACCATCGATGCGGGTGGTTTATCCACGGTTTGGACCGTCAGCGCCAGCGAAGATGTCGTTTCCAATGTCTTCCCTACTTGGAGCAAAAACACCACAGTTGTGATCCAGCTTTCCACTGATGCAGTGCCTGCAGACAGCGGCACGTTTGATGTGCATGTCAACGAGCCAGATCAAAACATTACCTCGATGATCACAGTTTATGTGAGCGTCGCCCCCTCCTATTCACCCCTCCTTGGATTCGACACCATGGGCACTTCGCTTGCCATGATGGATGCTGGGGCCACTGAGAATTACACCATCGATGTCACAAATGCTGGTTCTGTCAGCGATACGTTGCTGCTCGATGTTGAATATGAACCCGATTTGTCTGCTTGGTGGATCGGTCAAGGTGCGAACAACACCGGCGGCAACAACACCGGTGGCAACAACACCGGCGGCAACAACACAACCTCGCTCTCGAACGTGATGATGTACGGCAACAGTTACACTTCGTCCAACAACCTCAACGCTCTGCTTGAATCAATGGGTGTGCTCAACGCTGATGCAATCACACCGGGTGGACGGCGCCTTGCCCAGCATTGGGATGATGTCAACACCTCCGGGCATGTTTCGAACACCACGCTTCGAGATTCCAGCATCGACTGGGACTATGTTGTCTTACAAGATCAAAGCCAAGTGCCAGGTTTCAATCGGACCACTTCGTCTTGGATTGCCAGCAAAGATGGTGCGGTTCACCTCGCCCAAGCCATTGATGATGAAGGATCTGAATCTGTGCTGTTCATGACTTGGGGACGACGCAATGGCGACGCATTGAATCCAACGCTTTACTCGAATTTCACCGTTATGCAGGAACGCTTGACTTCCGGCTACCTCGACTACCAATCCAACATGACGGCGACTGGCGCTACCGTTTGGGTTGCACCAGTTGGACTTGCCTTCAAACACATCCACGATGATGTGATGGCTGGTGGCGTCAATGCTTCCTTGAGTGGAAACTTGTTTTACGATCTCTATGACAGCGATGGCAGCCACCCTTCCTTGGCTGGTAGTTATCTTGCCGCTTGTGTTTTGCATGCGACAATGACGGGCACCTCTCCAGTCGGTTCAAACGACACAGTTGCTCTCAGCAGCACCATCAAACTGCAGTTGCAGCAAGCTGCCGCAGCGACGGTGTTCAACGAAACTTCCCAACTCGACTACCCATGGTCGCCAAGCATCACCGCCACTTCCTCATCACGCGGGCTCGGTGGCGGAATTCCAGCTGGCTGGAATGTACACTGGGCTGATGATCAATTCGACAACATGAACCCTGGTTCATCACAGCAAGCAACGCTCGAAGTAACAGTTCCAGCAGATGTTGTTCCCGATTACTACGGGTTCCGCTTATTTGTTGCCTCGACTCAAGGCAACCTCAGCACCTCAACCCTGATTGTGATTCATGTGGATGAGGAGCACAACCTCAGCATGGTCTTCCTCGACCAAGAGGCGGCCTTCATTCCCGGGACAACTGTCAACACTACCGTCCAGGTCACCAACACTGGAAACGCCCAGGTCGACTATGAGTGGGATTTGACGACGGTTGGTGGTCCGTGCACCTTCGCACTCCCGAGTGCGTCCACTTTGGACTTCGCACCGAACGCCGTGATCGATTTGCCGATTCAAGTCGATGTTGAATCGACAGCAACCACAGCGGATTCATGCGACTTCCACCTCAGCGGTTCAACCCCAGAAGATCTCGGTGGTTTCTCTGAAGGTGCAACATTCACCCTCCAAGTGGATGAACTCCTTGCGTTTGACTTGGACAGTTCAGTTGCCTCAATCGAGGTCACACCCGGTACAGCAACGGTCTATGAGGTCCATTTGACAAACAACGGCAGTGAAGAGCGAACCTTTGTTTTACAAATCCTTGGGCATTCAAACCTCTCAACCCAACTCACTTCTACAAGCGAAGTTCTTGTTGCTGCAGGCGACATTGGGGTTTGGAGCCTCGAAACCATGGCGCAGCCTGACGTCGTTGGCTTCTTCGCTCAATCCTTTGAAGTTGTCAGGGGTGGAGTGACGGCAACAGCATCGATTGGTGTTGAAGTTCTTCCGACCACGATGATTGAACTGACCGGTCCACTGGATGGTCGAATCTTAGTCCAGCCTGGTGGCGATATCTCAACCATGTTCACCTTGGTCAACACGGGAACTGGCAATGTCTCCGTCGTTGCCTCTCTTTCAGGTCTCCCTGCTTCTGTCCAAGCCGAAATCAGCCAAACATCAATGATGTTGGAAGTCGGCGCCTCAGTTGAGGTGTATCTCAACCTCAGCCTTGCCAACAATGCACAACCAGCCACCCATCCGATCACCTTCGGGTTTGGTGGTTCTGGGGCAACAGCAACACAAAGCATCGATTTACAAATTCAAGATCGGTTTGCAGTGCTTATCACAAGCGCAAACGATGCAGTGGTCGCAGGTCCTTCCAACAACGCTTCAGTGATGTTTGATGTCACGAACTACGGGACAGCGACTGATATCATCCAATTCAACATCGTGGACACTGGCAATACGGATTGGTTTTCCTACAGCCTTTCCACCACATCGCTTTCGATTGAAGCAGGCGCAACTTCCACAGTGGTTCTGACGGTACGTGAACTTGCTACAGGTGCGCCGCTTAACGGCGTGACCGTTGCACTACGTGCTTCATCGGGCAACGATGGCAGCGTTGAAGACCACCGCAACATAACAGTTCGTCCACAGGTAGCTGGTGCAGAAATCACAGTGATTGCAGATGACGATCAAGCTCAACCAGGAGAAAGCATTCGTGGTACGGTTGTCGTCCAGAACACTGGAACAGGCATGGACCAACTCTTGCTCACCACCGTTGGCATGGATTGTGGCGTTACCGTGTTGCTCAATCTTGAGGCAGGTGCCTCCTCGTCAGCCGTTGCTTGGTCGTGCATCATCAACGAAGATGCTCAATCAGGGCTTGGGGAATTGAAGTTCCGAGTCACGAGTTCAGCCCGTTCTGAGTTTGTCCAAAGTTACACCGAGATCTACACTGTCGAACCCTCTTGGGACGCTGATAACATCCTCGCAATTACCACAAACACTGAATCCTACAGCGTGCCATATTCGGGTGGTACGACCCTTGTGGTCACGGTGACGAACCTAGCGAACACTCAGGTAAGCGGTGTCATCGATTACGGTGGCGACGGCTCGGCAATGTTGATTGCACAATGGTCACGTTACATCGACAACGAATCCACCACCTCATTCCTCTTGGCGCCTTTCGCCACCGTTGACTTTGAATTGACCCTTACCTCGGATGTTCAAGCCAAAGAAGTTGCAGACCTGTTCATCAAGGCCACGTTCACCATCGACGCCACATCGACCACTGCCTCAAGCCAATCCCCTGAGTTTACAGTGACGATTGCGGGGCCTGCTGAACCGCCTCAAGGAGTCACCCTGCCCCTTGGTTTCCAACTTGATCAATCCGCAACGCTCAATGCACTGTTTGGTGGATGGGGCTTTGCACTCTTGCTTGCTCTTGTGCTGTATGTGCGCCGTTCTGGTTCCGAGGCAGATGAAGAAGATTCAGAAGCGACTGAAGAAGTGTTGTCGGAAGACAAGGACGATGAATCCGATCTTGGCTACAATGAGTGCAGAATGGATGGTGGCAAAGTCAACTGCCCTTCATGCGAAGCACGACTTGGTGTCCCACGAAGCAGCGAACCGCCGTTCAGATTCACATGCCCTAAGTGTCAAACGATGATTCGAGTCATCGAATGAACATCATTCAGCCGAAGTACGTTGAGCGATCAACAAGAACGCTGTGTGGCCAAAAGGTCCGTTGACTGGTCGCATACCGCCTTTGGATGCTTTGCCCCACTGACGCTCCATCAATTCACCAGCCCATTCGACCTCGAGGCCAGCGGCCTCACAGGATTCCCAGGCTGCTTCAACTTGGCTTGTGACTGGGCAATAGCAAGCAATTCTTCCACCGACAGCAAGCATTGGTGCAACCGCTTCAATGGCGGTTGGATGTTGAGGTAGATCGAGGATGATTCCATCAAAGGCCTGAACATGTTCAGCCACTTGCCCCATGACGTCTTCGATGGCGCCTTCGATGTGGTGGTGTTCGGGGAACACAGGCCAACTTTCCTTGGCTCGTGTCATGTTTTTCAGACCCACTTCTGCATGTTCCGAGCGTGGCTCAACCGTCACGTGAATTCCGGTTTGCCCAAGAGTGTGTGCAATGTGCATCGAAAGGCCTGCGCTGCCGAGTCCAGCTTCGAGAATTCGATCACCCGCTCCGATGCCCAAACGAGCGATGAAGTATCCCGCATCCTTTGCGCTGATTGTCTGTGCACGACGGAGCATACCTTTTGATAATTCAGGGAGACGAGGAGGCATTCGAGTCAGGTTCTTTTGGCCAACGGTGACTGGCGATCCATAGGGTGTGTCGCCAATCGTTTCAACGGGGTCAAAGACACCGAGTCCCTTGATTTTCCGAACACCTGGCGTCATTTCGACCACGTGAACTTTACCCTCTGGTTCAACCAAAACAGCCCACGACTCGTTGTCCATAGGGGGGCCAATCGATGTTCGGCTTCAATCCTTCGTGGCCAGCGAGGCCAAGACCAAGGGAATAATGACTTCATCGATGCTTCTGATTTTATTGGCAAATACGATGCAGTCTGCCTATGATGGTGGATTGCCAACTCACATGAAAGGGGTTGGTTTTAATACCGACCGGGTTCTGACAAAAAACATGAAGATGCCCGCTCGCCTTCTCGCCCTCGCCATTGTGACAATTTTCGTTGGAAGTGTTCTGACGGGATTTACCGCAGAAATGAACCCTGCAATGAATGAAAATACCCTTGGCGAAGAACCTGTGACACAGCAGGCAAGTTCAGCAACAAGCCCCGGGCACGTCGTGTTCGGACAATACATCTCTTCTGATAACTGCGGCCATTGTTCCAAAACCGGCGGTGGCTCTGATGCGCACCACGCCATCAAAGGAAATCACCCTGACGAGTATGTTTACGTCACCTACATGTCTGCATCCTATGGAGACACCGAAACTGCACGAGCTGGCGCAGTTGCCCCTTACAACTGGGCTTGGTCCACTGGTGGAGCACCTAAAGCACATTTCGGTGACCGCACAGACCATGAGGTAGTTGGTGCTTCAGCAAATTATGATACATACGATACTGAGTTTTCAAGTGGCGGCGGTATGGCACCAACAACCAATGACTACGGCATGTCAGCATCCATCTCTCAAAGCGGTGGTACCTATGACATCGACATCTCCTACCGATACTCCGGATCCGCTTCTCCTGCAAGCAACATGAAACTTTACGCTGCGCTCGTGGATAAGGATTGCACAGGTTACACCTATTCATCCGGTATCCCTCACGGCTACAACTGCTGGATGGCATGGTTGAACGACGGTGACACCTACAAAGCAAAGGGCTCAGGCACTGGAACTTCCTTTGCTAGCGTCACACCAACATCCTCTTCTCAATCCGTAACATGGTCGAGCGTTCCTTCCTCAGTGGTGCCAGGTGGCATCAACAAGGCAATCGTTGTCGGCGTTCTTATGGCTGGAAACAGCGTCTCAGTCGGTGGTTCATCAGCACACGTTTACCACGCCATTGACTCGACAATGGGGCCCAAGATGGACCTTACACCTGGTGCGCTCAGCGCAACCAATCCGGCAGGCAGTTCTTCCTATATGATCGGCGATACGATCACGCTTAATTCAATCATCAGCAACGTTGGTGACCTCGATTACTCCGCAGGCGGCGATATTGAGTTCTTTTACAAGAATGGCGTGAACGAAGTCCCGATCCAAACCGTGTCTTTGAACAACATCGTCATGGGCTCTTCGCAAACTGCTGAAGTGACCTTTGACACCTCCTCGCTACCAAGCAACGGTTGGAAGACCACATTTGGTGTTCGTTTGACCGGTTTGGTCGATGAGACTCAAAGTGCCAACAATGTGGCCTTGACAGAACTTGACCATGATCGACCTCCTTTGGCTAAGAAGGCACAAGTCGAGGGTGGCAATGTCATTTCTCGTGGCACACAGTTCACCATTTTGGCGAAAGGTGATGCAGACGACAACGTCGATACCATCGACACACTGAGCTTCAACATCGAAGTCTCTCCGACTGGGCTCAATCAATGGTCCAATGTCTCCGTTTCTGGCGGTGAAACAATTCTCTATCCAGGCTCGACCAGTAATGAAGGTCGAGAATACGTCATCAGTCCAACCGTCGACATGTCTGCTGGCTGGTATGACATCCGCTCTCAAACCGTGGATTCACGAGGCCAAACCAGCGGCTGGATGGTCACAGCAGGTACGGACGGGTTCAAACTCGCTAACGGGCTTCCATCAGTCGTTGCTGAGCCAATTCCGTCAGTCCTTTGCGACGTCACCACCAAGGTCGATATGACCGGGCATGTTTCAGACCCTGAAACAGCCTTGGCCGATCTCGTGATCACTTCGGAAAGCCCATCCTTTGTGGCATGGTATCCTGCAACTGCTGAACTTGAAGTCAATTTTGCTTGGGACGAAATCAACGGTTGCCCGCTTGACCAACAAGGTATGGAAATTCGTGTTGACGACGGTGGCGACTACTCTGAGTCCGGTGAACTTCCATACGGTACCCTTCTTTTCAATGTCCTTGAAAATGGTCAACCACGCTGGGAAGGACTCCCAACCCAAACCATCGAAGAAGGTGGAAACGATATTATTAATCTCCTACCATTCCTCTCCGACACAGATGATACTGGACAAAGCGTGGCTGCAGACACCCTCGCAGTTTCAATGGTCAGCAGCACCAACCCAGATTTGATTGTCTTCACACTTGAAGGCTATGTTCTTGGATTCGAGGCCACAGATGACGATGTCAATGGGCAAGCAATCGTGACCCTACGAGCCAGCGATGGTGAGCAAATTTCGGAACAAACAATGTTGGTTCAGATCAATCCTGCGAATGACGCTCCTCGAATTGACATGGAGAACATCGAAACGATTCAAATCAAGCGCAATGAGCAAATGGTCATCGATATTGTCAGCCGAATTACAGACATCGATAACCCAGCTGCTGAAGCCTTCTTGACCGTCACACCGTCAGAAGCAGGATCAGCACGCTACAACCTCCTCACCGGACTCTTGACTCTTCAATTTGAGCAAGTTGGTTCACAAACCGTGACCCTCGAAGTGATGGACAAGTACGATACATCGAGCTACACAATGGACATCAATGTCTATGATGCTCTGCCCTTGACACTTTCAACTGAAAGCAACGGCGACGGTCAAATCTTCGCAGACATGAGCAACACCTACATCGGTCAAACTCCAACCATGACGATGACCCTCATGGATGGCGCTCCAGTCTTCACCTACATTTCAGTGACATGGAACGTTTGCAATGATTTGACTGGCACCTGTGACGGTTTGCTTTCCTACGAACTCGATGTCAGCAAATCCTCTGAAGGATGGGTCAACCAACTCGAAATGGCATCGCTTGTCTTCGAAGGTCAATCTGCTCGTGAAGATGGATCTCGAGACCGAGATTATTACGAACTGGAAGTTCTTGCTACTGACGATCAAGGTGAGGATTACAAGACGCTCACGAAGTTGAAGTGGAGAATCACTGAAACAGCACCAACACCTGCTGAGATGGATGAAATGACCTTCTTCACTTACCTTGCTGACTTGACAACAACGAAATCATCCATTGAAGAAACCATCGCCGGATCAACTGGCGACACAACGGAATTGGAAGCCGATCTTGCAACGATTGAAACACAACTCGATGCAGCTTGCAACGACCCCCGCGCTGAATGTCAATCAGACAGCGCTTCAGGAGCCACCTCTGAACTTACAGAGGGGCTTCCGATTGAGACCATTGGCTTCGCTGTTATTGGCGTCATCATCGCTCTCTTGATCGGACTCCTGATGACCCGTGGCAAGAAAGAAGATGTCGTTGAGAATTGGAACACAGGAACCGTGCCTGCAAACGATATGGTCGCGAATTCCATGTACGGTGGCGCACAGGAAATTTTCCAGGCACCAGCACCAGTCATTCCTCAGCAAGTCGCAGCAGGTCCACAATTGCCTGCAACAGGTTTGCCTGCTGGATGGACCATGGAACAGTGGGCTTACTATGGCCAGCAGTACCTTGATGACCAAAACTGAGCCAACGACTTCCATCACAACTTGATATGTGGTGGATTGTAAACCCATAAAGGGGAGTAGCGTGGAGGATACATTGTGACCGAAGACACTGAAAGCGCTGATGCACATGTCGAAGCGGCCGGTGACGGCCCTGTCGCCATTGAGCAAGTGGTCCCCGAAGAGGACACCACCCTCGTGACTGTTTGGTCACCTGAGCCCTCGGTCGAAGCAGATGAGGTTGTGACTGAAAGCGTCGAGGATTGGATCAAGTCCGTTTCCTTTGACTCCACAGAAGACGTTCCAATCCCTGACCGGCTCGTTGACCAAGTGATTGGTCAAGAAGCAGGGTCAGTTGTCATTCGGAAAGCTGCCGAACAGCGACGCCACATGCTGATGATCGGCGACCCAGGGACTGGAAAATCAATGCTGGCTCGCTCGATGACCGATCTTCTTCCAAAGGACGCATTGGAGGACCTGCTGGTCTATCCAAACGAGGACGATGAAAATGAACCTCGTGTCCGCTCAGTTCCAGCCGGTCGAGGCGCCAGAATCGTCAAGTTACAAAAAGAATCCAATCGCACCCAGCGGGAACGTTCACAGAAAATGCTTCTCATTGCTTTTGCAGCCGTGGGTTTCCTCTTGCTGATCGCTACCCTTCAATCCGGTGATATCATCACCCTTCTCTTCGGTGGTTTCCTCCTCATGTTTGGTTACATGTTCATCCGTGGTCGATTGAGTTCGGGCGACGAGAGTCGTATTCCAAAGGTCTTGGTCAAGCACGAGAGTTCCGAACTTCCTCCATTCGTTGACGCTACAGCCACCCTTTCAGGTTCCCTCCTTGGCGATGTTCGACACGACCCCTTCCAATCTGGTGGTATGGAAACCCCAGCCCACGATCGAGTGGAGCCCGGTGCAATTCACCGCGCCCACAAAGGTGTGCTTTACATCGATGAAGTGAACCTCTTGAGGCTCGAAGAGCAGCAAGCTCTGCTGACAGCCATGCAAGAGCGAGCCTTCCCAATATCTGGACGCTCAGAACGATCTTCTGGTGCACTCACCAAGACCGAACCTGTCCCTTGTGACTTCATTCTCATTGCAGCAGGAAACCTCGATGCGATCCAAGGCATGCACCCAGCACTGCGCAGCCGTATCCGTGGTTATGGTTACGAAGTCTATGTCAATTCTGAAATGCCAGACACCGCTCGAAACCGTCGTCGCTTGATTCGGTTCATCGCCCAAGAAGTCCTACGTGACATGGGCACAAGCCGTGAAATACCTCACTTTGATAAGAGTGCAGTCGCTATTGTTTTGCGAGAAGCACAACGACGAGCTGGACGTCGAGGAAAACTCTCTCTGCGCCTCCGTGAACTCGGTGGACTTGTCAGAATTGCGGGCGACCTTGCGATGGAAGAAGGAGCAACGCTCACCACCGCCGCCCACGTGCTCGGTGCTCGAAACATTGCGAAGCCACTTGAACAACAAGTTGCAGATCGTATGATTGAACGCCGCCAAGACTACTCCCTGGTCGTGAACTCTGGAGAACGCATTGGTCGGGTCAATGGTTTGGCTGTCCTCGGTGCGAATTCCGGTCTCTCTGACTTTAGTGGAATCATGCTCCCAGTGGAAGCCCTTGTTACCCCCTCACTTGGTGGTGGCGGTAAGATTCACGCCACTGGTGGACTTTCTGATTTGGCAAAAGAGAGCGTCACAAACGTAAGCGCTGTCATCAAGAAACTCACCGGCAAGAACATTTCTGATTATGACATCCACATTCAATTTGTTGACACGCATGGTGTCGATGGCGATTCCGCCTCGATCACCATTGCCACCGCGGTCATTTCCGCGCTTGAAAGCATTCCAATTCGTCAAGACCTTGCCATGACTGGCTCGCTTTCAGTGCGAGGCGAAGTGCTCCCAATCGGTGGAGTCACTGCGAAGATCGAGGCAGCAGCACGCTCAGGCATCAAGACCGTCGTGGTTCCTCGTGCGAACATGCAAGATGTTCTTCTCGATACGAAGTATGAATCAATGATTGAAGTTCTACCTGTCGACACGCTCGATGAAGTGATGGAAATCGCACTCATCAAGCACGCTGGCAAGGAAAGCCTGGTCGAACGCCTCGGTGCTGTCATCGATCGGCTTACACCCTTGCCTAGCAAAGTTCAGTCGGCTTGAGTGGCTTCCATTCAGAGCTCATCCGAACGCTGATGCCCCGTTGGGTACAAGAAGGCCGTGTGGTTGGCAGTCGCATGGACACCTCAACGAAACGCTCTGCGCCTGTTGTTGATGCGAGCAAAGGTGCCCTTCTTGTCCTCTTTCTTGTCACCGTTATCGACATGATTGGTTTCGGAATTGTGATTCCTTTTCTGACGTACTTGGTCGAGGATCTCACACCTGCGAATCAAGAGGCAAACATCGGGATTTGGGTTGGGGTCCTGATGACCTCTTACTCGGCGGCACAATTTCTCTTTTCACCCTTCTGGGGCTCCCTTTCAGACCGCATTGGGCGTCGCCCAGTGTTGATGGTTGGACTGGTTGGAAACACCGTGTTCTTCACCATGTTTGGCCTGGCCAACACCCTCGTTTTAGCCCTGCTCGCCCGGTTTCTCGCAGGTGTGTTCAATGGTAATCTAGCAGTAGCCCGAGCCTACATTGGCGATGTGAGCACCCCTCAACAACTGGCGACTCGTATGGGCTTGATTGGGGCTGCATTTGGCCTTGGATTCACATTCGGACCCTTCATTGGTGGCGAATTATCCGATCCAGCAAGTCGATGGGCGCTGTTTGAAGGAACCATCTTCGATACCAATCCATACTTGCTTCCATGTGCAGTCGCCAGCCTTCTTTCCGTTCTTTCCTTGCTTGTGGCCATTCGAAACCTTCCCGAGTCATTGCCTCCCGAACATCGCAACCAAAGCCAGCAAAAATCTTGGGCTGCAGGTATGGTTGGCACCCTGAAAAGCACGGGTTCCATGCTTCGTTCAGGTAATGTATCCGTCGTAATTTGGGTCTCGATGTTGTTCATATTTGGTTTCACAATCATGCATGCTGTGTTCATTCTCTACACGCAGATGTCTCCTGCCGATGGCGGTTTGTCGTTTTCCGAGGCTGAGAATGGCCGTGTGTTCGCAATGATTGGCATCACTGGAATCTTGACCCAAGGCTTCCTCATCGGTCCTCTTAGTCGAAGGTTCGGCACCCGACGACTGATTCCGATTGCAATTTTAATAACGGGAGTTGGACTTGTCTTGATTCCTTACACGCAATTTGAACAACGCTGGATTCACATCCTCATCGCCGGAGGCCTCATCTCCATCGGTAACGGCTTATTCCAACCTTCTTCGTCCTCTTTCCTGACCCGCATTGCCAAAGCAGAAGGGTACGAATTAGGCGTGGTGATGGGTGCTCAGGAATCAGTCGGTGCTCTTGCTCGCATCATGGGGCCACTCACCGGTGGCTTCGTATGGGTTTTCACCGATGCGAGGGAATGGCCTCTTGATTACCACACTGCGTTCCATTTGTGCGGATTCTTGATGATCTGTGCGGCTCTGCTGTCCCTTCGTTTGCCCCCACTTCCGGACGATAGCGACTTGAATCACCAGAAAAACCTTGCAGAATCCGAGTAAACTGGATTATCTTCAAGTGGTTTGTAGGGGCCGCAACGCTATGGAACACGCAAACACAGCATGGGACTCCGGCCGGTTTAACCGCAGAGTGTCCACATTTGCTCATGTGTTGATCATCATCACCTTGGCCGTTTTATGGTTGATTGTTCTCAAGGGAGTGCTGCAACCATTCTTCGTTGCACTCGCTATTTACTTCGTCCTCAAACCTGGTTCTGACTACCTTTCCATGAATGGTTTTCCAGTTATTCTTTCCTATCTGACGATGGTTTTGTTCACGCTTTTAGTGGTCTCTTCTGCAGCCTTTTTCGCCTATCAGCAAGCGGCTGAGGTCGTCGATGACGAGGCTAAAATGGAAGAATACAACGGTTTGCTCGACGATCGTTGGCATGACATCAAAGCCATGCCTATCGTTTCTGCAGCGTTTGAAGATGAAGCAGCACTAAACAATACATTGGTTGAAGATTTAGCCTCATGGGGTGTGCTCGAAAACGATCAAAAGATTTCAGATGCAGCGGTCGGAATGCTTGCTGGCGTTGGTTCTGTACTTGTGACCAGTGTCACCGTGATGTTCTTCTTGATTTTCATCATTTTCGAAGCAAGTTTGCTTCCCGGTCGG
>Ga0308025_1000411_pt1 | contig 22611 bp, 17 predicted proteins | sample Neamet422_FD_201298 | JGI IMG/M metagenome (GOLD analysis project Ga0308025, IMG submission 201298) | Marine microbial communities from water near the shore, Antarctic Ocean - #422 | ecosystem: Environmental > Aquatic > Marine > Unclassified | place: Southern Ocean | collected 2014-10-03
TGATAAACGGCCTCAAAAAATACCAGCATTGGTATAATAATATGCCCAACTAGCAGGATTGTTAGGTAAGGTGGTAAATCATCTGCGCGAATATCACCAGTTGGAGCTTTACAAACTCTACAATTCATAATTTTTAAATATCCACTAAAAAGTTTACCGCCTCCGCAGTGAGGACAGGTTCTTTTTACACCACGAATAATTGAATTAAAGACAGAATATTTGTCTCGAGAATATAGCGGTTTATTGATTAAGCACATACTTTGAGATCATCATTTTTTATTTAAGAGAGAAATGAGGGCTGATGTATCTAACCGTCCACCCCCATTTTGTTGTATTTTGTGATAATATTCGTCAACTAATTTAGTAACGGGAAGCGGTATATCAAGCCCCTCTGCTTCTTCAAGTGCAAAGCCTAGATCTTTTCTCATCCAGTCAAGTGCAAAGCCAAAATCGAACTCATCGCGAACCATTGTGGAGGCGCGGTTTTCCATTTGCCAGCTTTGTGCGGCCCCCTGCGATATTACCTCAACAACGTCGTCGGCATTTAAGCCGGTTTTCATCGCGAAATTAAGAGCTTCTGAGAGGCCCTGAACTATACCAGCGATACATATTTGATTGACCATTTTTGCAAGTTGTCCACTGCCTATCGGACCGAGTAACTTTGTCTTTTTTGCATAGCAATTTAAAAGAGGTTCTACTTTACTATAAGTAATATCGTTACCACCAATCATAATGCTAAGTGCGCCATTTTCAGCACCTGCTTGACCACCTGAAACCGGCGCATCTAGAAAGCCAATATTTTTTTTAATACAAACCTGACCTAACTCACGGGCAAGGCCAGCAGATGTTGTTGTATGGTCAACAAGTATAGCCCCATTCTTTAAGCTGGCTAAAACACCATCTTCGCCAAAGGCAACTGAACGAACATCATCGTCATTACCAACGCAAATAAAAACAATTTCTGCACTTGCAACAGCTTCACGCGGCGTTTTATAATAAGTTCCGTTATATTCTGAGACCCAATTTTCTGCTTTAGAAAGTGTTCTATTATATACAGAAACATCATGTCCAGCATTTTGTAAATGACCTGCCATGGGGTAGCCCATAACACCAAGGCCGATAAAACTAAGCTTCATTTGTAATCCTTTAATAATGTGGGGGTTTTTCATCTTGAATTTCTGTCAAGCTATCGGATGAATTATTTTCTAAACTTTCTAGTCTTGCATCCGCCTTTTTGAGAATACCACCAAGTCTCTCTATTAATTTCCATTGGTCAGACACCATTTCACTGAGATCATTGATCTGAGAATCTTGGTGAGAGGACTTTATTTCTAGCCTATTCAATCTATTTTCTTGCTCTGTCATTTATTCATTCCTTAAAAGTTGATATATCACGGCTGATTTTTTTTAGCCATAGAAATGAAAAAGGTAATAGCAAAAATCTCTACTGCATAACTAGGTAAGGTTTTTTAGAATTCTTAGACCTTGATCTACAATAGAATGGCTCTTCTTACCTTTAATATTAGCAATAAATCCGATGCCGCAGGAATCGTGCTCATTTTCAGGGTTATATAGCCCCTGTGAAATGGGTAATCCGCGATTATTTAATGGTACTCTGTGGGTCATTTAGATTTTTTTCGTATCATTTTGGCCAAAAAATTGAGCTCAAGGCGTGCTTGGCCGAGTTATATCAATCATGTATTTAACTCAGGGAGTTGATTATGATTTTTATTTTATAATTTAATAGATAACCGTAGCTGGCAAGTATGTTAAACAGAGTTTAATCCATTATCATTGCAGTACATAACTGTATCCAAGAAATTTACTTAAAACGAAACATAGAAAAAATCAATATTAAAAGTCCCATAATTAAAAGAATCTTTGCTTAATTATCCAATAATTAAAATAAAATATGTCAAAAACTCAGCAAATAATTCTATATGAAAAAATTAATGAATAAAGAGCCTTTATGATTAAGAAATTACCTATTTATGAAATTATTCCGAAGTTGAAGAGAGCCCTCTCAAAATTAAATAATGTTGTTTTGCAAGCTCCGCCCGGCGCAGGTAAGACGACGGTGATCCCTTTGGAACTGCTAGGTGAGAATTGGCTAGTGGGTAAAAAAATTATTATGCTTGAGCCAAGGCGTTTAGCCGCACGTGCATCCGCAAGACGTATGGCAGAAACGCTTGGTGAGAAGGTGGGTGAAACCGTTGGTTATAGAGTAAAAATGGATCGTCAGGTTGGTCACAAAACTCGTATCGAGATTGTAACCGAGGGTGTTCTTATTAGGAAGCTTCAATCAGACCCAGAGCTTATAGGGGTAGGGCTTTTGATCTTTGATGAATTTCACGAACGGTCGATTGATGCAGATCTCGGCCTAGCTCTAGGTCTTGATGTTCAAGAAGGCCTTAGGGCTGATTTAAAGATTTTGGTCATGTCGGCAACACTTGATGGTGGACGTATTTCTAGCCTAATGAATAATGCTCCTATAATCACCAGCGAAGGTCGAGTTTTTCCAGTTGAATATAGGTATCTTGATAAAAAAATAACTCGTTCTATTGAAGATGAAATGGCCGCTGCAATAATTAGGTCCTTACAAGCTGAACCAGGTAGTATTTTAGCCTTTTTACCGGGGGCTCGCGAAATTGAAAAAACTAAAAAAGAGGTCGAAAATAGCAAGTTTTTTAAGAATGTTGTAATATGCCCCTTATATGGATCCATGTCCTTTGAAGAGCAAGGTTTGGCGATTAAGCCTGCTCCCCAAGGGTGGCGAAAAGTGGTTCTTGCTACTGATATAGCCCAAACTAGTTTAACGATAGAAGGCATTCGTGTTGTTATAGATAGTGGCCAACAAAGAAGTGCTATTTTTGATGTAAAGTCTGGAATGACTGGACTTGAAACAAGAATGCTTTCTAAGGCATCTGCATTACAAAGAGCAGGCCGGGCGGGTCGGTTAGAGGAAGGAATATGTTTTCGGTTATGGAGCCAAGCGGCAAACCGCGCGTTAAAACCGTTTGACCTACCCGAGATAATGAAGATTGATTTAACACCTTTGGCTTTAAATTTAGCGCTTTGGGGAATAACAGACGCCTCGGCACTTAAATGGTTAGATCTTCCAGACCCTGTATCGATGGGTAGGGCAAGGGATTTGCTGCAATCACTGGGGGCGCTTAATGATCAAATGCTGATCACAGATCACGGTAGGGTTATGGCGCAATTTCCAATGTCACCGAGACTTTCTCATATGATACTAACGGCAAAAAAAAATGGTTATGGTTTTCTAGCCCTAACCATTGCGGCACTGCTTCAGGAACGAGACCTTCTTCGTCAATCAGTTAATATGAGAACAGTTGATTTTCGACTTCGTATTGAGGCACTTATCCTTATAAAGAGCGGGCGTCTGAAGCAAGCAAAAATGCTAGGGGTTAATATTAAACTAGCTAAATCAATTCTTCGCCAGATAAGTATCTGGCAACGAAGCCACAAGATAACGGATGATAAAATTGACATTTCAAAGGCAGGCCTATGTTTAGCGGCTGCATTTCCTGACCGCATAGGAGGGAGGAGGGTTATTGCGTCACCGGTTTATCTATTGTCTGGTGGAAGAGGGGCAAGCTTATTGGCCGACGATCCGCTCGTAAAGGAAGAGTTTATTGCGGTGGCGCACTTGGATAAAGGGGGTCGAGATGCCCGAATATACATAGCAGCACCAATAGAGAAAAATGATTTAGAGGACGCTTTTCAGGATCGGATGACTGAGGAAAATGTTGTTGAGTGGAATACACAAGCTCAAGCCGTGCGGTCGGTGAATACTAAAATGCTAGGTAAAATGATATTTGAGACAAGAAAAATATTAACACCAGACCCTAATAAAACACTTGAGGCCTTGATAGAAGGAATAAGAAAAATGGGTCTTGGTGTATTACCTTGGGATAAAAATAGTGTGGCGATAAGAAAGCGAGTTGAACTCATTAGGGGTAATCTAGGATTAGAGTTTCCAGATTTTACCGATGATGGGCTGTTGAAAAATATTGAAACGTGGTTGGCAGGATATCTGACAAATATTAATAATAGGCAAGCCCTCAAGGACCTTGATCTCTATGCTATTTTAAAAAGCCAGCTTAATTGGAAGCAACAACAGTTATTGGAACGTTTGGCTCCTACACATATAATAGTACCGAGTGGATCAAATATAAAATTAGATTATGAGATGGATCCACCAGTCCTTGCAGTCAAACTGCAAGAAATGTTTGGGGCTGTTGAGACACCAACCATCTTAGACGGTTACAAAGGATTAATATTTCACCTTCTTTCACCTGCTGGAAGACCGCTTCAAATCACTTCGGACCTGGCAAGATTTTGGAAAAATTCTTATCCAGAGATACAAAAAGAGATGAAGGGCCGCTACCCTAAGCACCCTTGGCCAGATAATCCTGTTGGAGCTACGCCAACACAAAAATTGAAGCCACGAAAATAATAATTTTTTTTATGTCTTAAGTCGCAGAAATAATGGGTTTTATAAAATATTAAAAAAATGCACCATACTAGTTATTGACATTATGTCACTGCACAAATACCATATCTTGTGTTAATTGGGTTTTTTGCGGGTAGCAATCAAGAAAATGATTATACTACAATACTCTAGCTAAATTTATGATGATAATTAGCGTGTTCGTTTGTTAGAAAAAAATGTAGTTGCTTAAAAAAATACAATAAACAGACTGGGGAAAACGCCATCTGGTTCATGATTTAAGAATTTAAAGTTGGTAATTTCGGAGTCGTTTTACAAAAAATGATTTTGACCTGAAATAATGTTCAGGTTGAATTAAAGGAGTGGAAATATTGTCTGCGTCAATACTTAAAGAGACTATTCAAGTTAAAGATCGTTCACGCGTAGTTACCGATGACGGTAGGGACGGTATGCTTACTGACTTTGGAAAGGCAACTTTAACAGATCGTTATCTTATGCCTGGCGAAACATTTCAGGATATGTTTGCTCGTGTTGCTAGTTTTTATGGTGATAATGAAGCCCACTCTCAACGCCTTTATGATTATATAAGCCGCCTTTGGTTTATGCCGGCAACGCCGATTCTTAGTAATGGTGGCACAAAACGTGGCCTTCCAATTTCTTGTTTTTTAAATGAAGCTAGCGACAGCCTTGCAGGCATTGTAGGTCTTTGGAATGAAAATGTCTGGCTTGCTTCAAAAGGTGGCGGCATTGGAAGTTACTGGGGGAACCTCCGTTCAATTGGAGAGGATGTCAGCACTAATGGAAAGACATCTGGTATTATACCTTTTATTCGTGTGATGGATAGCCAAACCTTGGCGATCTCACAAGGATCGTTGCGTCGCGGGAGTGCTGCAGTTTATTTGCCAATAAGCCATCCTGAAATAGAAGAGTTTATTGAGATAAGGAGACCAACGGGCGGTGACCCAAACCGTAAAGCCCTTAATCTTCATCATGGTATTTCTGTTTCAAATGCCTTTATGCGTGCTGTTGAGGCTGATGAAAAATGGGCTTTGACCAGCCCCCATGATGGTGCCGTTCAAAAAACAGTTGGAGCTCGTGAGCTCTGGATTAGAATTCTTACAGCTCGCATTGAGACTGGAGAACCTTATATTCTGAATATCGACCATGTAAATGACGCTACGCCAGAGCACCATAAGCTTGCTGGTCTTACTGTAAAAACCTCAAACTTATGTTGTGAGATTACGTTGCCAACGGGCATTGACCACTTAGGGGAGCAGCGAACCGCGGTCTGCTGTCTTTCTTCTATTAATTTAGAAAAATATGACGAATGGAAAGATGATGATCTTTTCATCGAGGATATGATGCGCTTTCTAGATAATGTTCTTCAGGACTTTATTGATAGAGCTCCGGACACAATGTCCCGTGCTAAATACGCTGCAATGCGTGAGCGTAGTGTCGGTCTGGGGGCAATGGGCTTTCATTCCTTTCTTCAAGACCGCATGATCCCATTCGAAAGCGTGATGGCCCAAGTTTGGAATAAAAAGATATTTAATCATATTAAGGTAGGTGTTGATAAAGCTTCGGTAAAATTGGCCCACGAAAAGGGTGCTTGTCCTGATGCAGCTGATTACGGTGTGATGGAGCGTTTTTCTAATAAAACTGCGATTGCACCCACGGCCTCAATTTCTACAATTTGTGGTGGCGCAAGTCCCGGGATTGAGCCGATTGCAGCTAATAGCTTTACGCAAAAAACACTTTCTGGGTCTTTTAATGTTCGTAACCGTGCGTTGAAAATTCTCCTAGAAGAAAAAGGAAAAAATACTGAAGAGGTATGGTCGAATATTACAATTAATGGAGGATCAGTTCAGCACCTTGATTTTCTTGAAGATCTAGAAAAAGATGTGTTTAAGACTGCGTTTGAATTGGACCAACGCTGGGTTGTTGAGCATTCAGCAGACAGGGCGCCTATGGTTGATCAGGCTCAGTCGGTAAACGTCTTCCTCCCGGCTGATGTTAATAAACGAGACCTTCATCAGGTTCACTATCAAGCTTGGAAAAAAGGTCTTAAAAGTCTTTATTATTGTCGTTCTCTTTCAATCCAGCGGGCAGAAAGTTCAGAAGCTTCTGGTGAGGGTGCAAAAGAAGAAATGCTTAAGGCGATGGCAAAAGCACAAGAGGCATCATCAGATTATGAAGAATGCCTATCTTGCCAGTAATCCAAATGTTAATAACCCATAAAATTATTAGGTAATATATATGCCCTTACTACAGGAACGAATTCACTATAAACCGTTTGAATACCCTTGGGCATATGATGCCTGGCTAACGCAACAGCGCTTACATTGGCTTCCAGAAGAAGTTCCGATGGCAGATGATATTAAAGACTGGAATATGAAAATTTCAGAAGGGGAACGCAATTTATTGATGCAGATTTTCCGCTTTTTTACCCAAGCAGATGTGGAAGTGAACAACTGCTACATGCAGAAATATGGCCGTGTATTTAAACCAACTGAAGTGCAAATGATGCTTGCTGCCTTTTCTAATATGGAGACGGTTCATGTAGCGGCCTATAGTCACCTTCTTGATACGCTTGGTATCCCGGAAAGTGAATATGAAGCATTTCTTAAGTATGAAGAAATGAAGGATAAATACGACTATATGCAGAAGTGGGGGGTCGACACAAAAGAAGATATAGCTAAGACGCTTGCTGTTTTTGGGGCCTTTACCGAAGGACTTCAGTTATTTGCTTCCTTTGCGATTTTAATGAATTTTCCTCGCTTTAACAAAATGAAGGGTATGGGTCAAATTGTTACGTGGTCTGTCCGCGACGAAACATTGCACACAAGCTCAATCATAAAGCTCTTTCATTCATTTGTTCACGAAAATCCCGAAGTTTGGACTGACGAACTTCAAAATGATTTAGTTGATGCATGTAAAACTATTGTTAAGCATGAAGATGCCTTTATTGATTTGGCATTCGAGATGGGTGATATTGAAGGGCTAACAGCACAGGAAGTAAAAGATTATATCCGTTATATTGCTGATCGACGCCTCACTCAACTCGCACTTAATCCGATCTACTTTGTTGGAAATAACCCACTTCCATGGATGGATGAGATTTTAAATGGAATTGAGCACGCCAATTTCTTTGAGAGTAGGGCAACGGAATACTCACGGGCCTCTACCGAGGGCGTATGGGAAGACGCGTTTGATTAATATTTAGAGGGTTAACTCCCTTCTAATATAAAATCTAATGATAGGCTATTTATGCAATAACTTTCACCTGTTGGTTGTGGGCCATCTGAAAAGACGTGGCCAAGATGTGCGTCACAGTTACTACATTTTACTTCTTCGCGGATCATGCTATGGCTCGTGTCGCTGCTTGATAATCTATGGCAAATTCATAACCCCACAACCCTTAACCAACAAGGGCCGGATAAAGGAACCCAATACCGCTCGGCTATTTTTTATTTAAACCAGAAACAAAAGTTAGTAGCCAAAAAATCTAAGGCAGAAATCAATAGCTTTGAAAAATTCGATAAACCGATTGTAACGGAAGTTTGCTTGGCTGGAGAATGCTGCCCGGCAGAAGAGTATCACCAGCAATATTTAAAAAAGAGAAAAATTACCATTGCTTGTGGATAATATTCTACTGATGGAACTTATACTTTTGAAGTATGACCAGCAATAAATGTAATAAAAAAATTAATTAGTTTCCTTATTACGTTTGCCAATCAAGAATTATCTTTCCCGAGTTTCCAGATCTCATAATTTCAAATGCTTCGGCATAATCATCTACTGCAAAATGATGGGTAAGAACGGGACTTAGGTCAAGGCCACTCTCAAGCATAGCTATCATTTTATACCAAGTTTCAAACATTTTTCTACCATAAATACCTCGGATTTCAAGACCCTTAAATATGACGTGATCCCAATTAATTACCGTGCCTTCTGGTATAATTCCTAACATAGCTATCTTTCCACCATGGTTCATAATCGCAAGCATATCAGAAAAGGCTTCTGCGTTACCGCTCATTTCAAGGCCAACATCAAAACCTTCAGTCATTCGAAGGTCCTCCATAACATCCCGAAGATTTTGATTTGTGACGTTCACAGCGCGAGTCGCACCCATCTTCTTAGCGAGATCAAGCCGTGTATTATTTACATCTGTAATCACTACATGACGCGCACCTACATGTTTAGCGATGGCAACAGCCATGATACCGATGGGCCCTGCGCCAGTAATTAAAACATCCTCACCGACCAGATCAAATTCAAGTGCTGTATGTGCCGCGTTACCTAGAGGATCAAGCATTGCACCTAGGTCATCACTAATAGTGTCAGGTAGGAGGCAAATGTTACAAGCAGGAACACTGATAAATTCGGCAAAAGCACCTGGTCGGTCCACACCGACACCTAAGGTGTTTCGACATAGGTGTCGTTCACCAGCACGGCACTTGCGGCAAAATCCGCATGTTATATGTCCCTCAGCAGAAACCCTATCGCCAATATTAATTCCTCTTACTTCTGATCCTATTTCTACAATTTTACCTGCAAACTCATGACCGACAGTCATAGGGACGGGAATAGTTTTCTGGGCCCAGTCATCCCAGTTGAAAATATGAATATCTGTACCACAAATAGCAGTTTTGTTGATTTTTACTAGTACGTCATTATGGCCAATTACCGGTACTTCTATGTCTTCCAACCAAAGGCCGACTTCTGCTTTTGCTTTAACAAGGCTTTTCATGATGTTACCTATTTAATAATGTTAAGCTGGCGACCAATTTGCGCGAATGCACTTATTGCCGAATCTAATTGTTCTTTTGTATGTGCCGCAGACATCTGTGTTCTTATCCTTGCCTGGCCTTTTGGGACAACAGGAAAGGAAAAACCAATTACAAAAATACCTAGCGTTAGAAGTTTTTCAGACATTTTACTAGCTAATTTAGCATCACCAAGCATAACAGGAATGATGGCATGATCAGCCCCGGCCAAAGTAAAGCCAAGAGCCGTCATTTGATTGCGAAAATACTGGCTATTCCAGACTAGCTTTTCAAGAAGGTGACCACGTTCTTCAATAAGATCGATAACCTTGCAAGAGGTGGCAGTGATTACAGGTGCGAGTGTATTGGAAAATAGATAAGGCCTTGAACGCTGACGAAGCCATTCAACAATTTCTTTTGAAGCTGCAGTATATCCACCAGAAGCCCCCCCCAAAGCCTTTCCTAGGGTGCCGGTTAATATATCAATACGGTCTGACACATTAAAAAACTCTGGTGTTCCGGCACCTGTTTTACCAGTGAAGCCAACTGCATGACTGTCATCAACCATAACCATAGCATCATATTGCTCTGCAAGATCACAAATTGCAGGTAGATTGGCAAGAATACCATCCATTGAAAATACACCGTCAGTGGCGATTAATCTGAAGCGTGAAGACTGGGCTTCCTTAAGGCAGCTTTCAAGGGCTTCCATATCATTATTGGAATAACGAAAGCGTTGGGCTTTACAGAGCCGTACTCCATCAATAATGCTGGCATGATTAAGTGCGTCAGAGATAATAGCATCTTCTGGCCCTAGCAACGTTTCAAAAAGTCCTGCATTCGCATCAAAACAACTAGGATATAAAATAACGTCTTCCATTTTGAGAAATTTGGCGAGCCGGTTTTCTAATATCTTATGAATGTCTTGGGTTCCACAAATAAAGCGTACTGATGACATTCCATAACCATATTTGTCTAACGCCTGCTTAGCTGTGTCAACAAGTGTTGGATCGTTGGAAAGTCCAAGATAATTGTTGGCACAAAAATTTATAAACTCATTATCATGATTATTTTTTACTTTAATCGTAGAATTTTGCGGAGATGTAATGACCCTTTCCGTCTTATAGAGCCCTTCTGATTTAAGTTCTTCTATTTGTTTGGCTAGTAACTGCTTATAACGACCAGGCATAATCTACTCCACTTTATGCGTCTTAATTCTAATTTGTACAATATAAAGAATATCATATCTAATATATTAGACAAGTGGAGAATATATTTAACATATAGAACTTTTTTACTTTGGTGAAAGAACTACCAATACGGCATGAGCCTCTGCCTCACCCACATTTTTTATACTATGCTCAACATCTGCTTTATAACGAGCTGTATCACCAGAAGAGAGTTTTTGGAACTCACCGGCAGATGAAATTTCTATCTCACCCTTTATAATTGTTAGGTGTTCTTCTGTACCTTTAACATGGGGTTCAGAATTTAGAATACCGGCTTTGTTGAGCTTAGCGTCATACCATTCGATATTAGAGACGAGACCTAGAGGACTAAGTATTCTGAGGGTACAGTGCCCATCCGCACTTTGTATTTCTGGAATTTGATGAGACTTAATCAATGAAATTATAGGATTTTTATCCTGTAAACTTTTATCACTACCTAGTAGCTCACCGATCTCAATACCAAGTGCACGGGTTAGGCTCCATAGTGTGGCAACGGTTGGGTTTGTTTTGTTACGCTCTATTTGTGAAAGCATTGATTTGGATACGCCACTCAAGCCAGCAAGTTGATCAAGGGTCAAATTCTTGCTGGAGCGAAGAACCTTTATTTTTTGACCTATATCTGGTGGCGAGGTTTGTGGCATATAATAACTATCCTTTAGATCTGTTCAAGATAATGGATATAGGTATTTATAACAACATCAATTTCTCGCTATGATCCATGAGGCGTTTTTCAAGTTCGATCATAAAACTTACTTTATCCATTCCGTGGGGCATTGGTGGAAAATAATCCACATATAGTGTACCTGGCCATTTGATCCATGATGTTTTTGGCCATGAGACGCCTGAATTATGAGCAACTACGATGATATCTAGATTTCCTTCTTGTTGATAAAAGAAAGCTCCTGACTTTAGGACCCGCCTTTCGCCAATTATAGTTCGTGTACCTTCGGAAAATATGATCATTGGTATTTTATATTTCAACAGTCTTTGGGCGAATACTGAGGTTTTCTTTTTCGCTTCGCCCGCCCCTCGATTGATTGAAAGTACACCTATTTTATTCAATACCCTACCAACAAGGGGAACCCTGTATAATTCTTTTTTGGCCATAGCTGTTAAACTTGGGGCTCGTCTAAAAAGAAAATATGCATCAATATTGCTCATGTGTTTACTGCACAGTATATAACCCCTCTCTTTTGGAAGATTCTCTAATCCTCGCTCTACTATCTTAACATTTGTAATTTTATCAAACATAAAGATAGTAGATGTAATTAGAGCCAATATTCCGCGCCTCAGGGGCTTGGGTGACTTTAAAAATGAGAGTGGAGTTAGCACAAATATGATGGCCAAGGTAAAAGAGGTATAAAAATAACAGTTAAAAATAATAGACCTTAAGACGATAGAAAGTGTGAGTTTTTTGTTATCTTCAGTCATAGGTTGGTTGTTTTTTTAAAAGGGTTAGATATAAGAAACGTGATAATAATAGACTAATTGATAGGAAACTTACAACGATAATACATTCAATTAGGCCGATGGTACCATGATCTAAAGTAAAGGTAAAATAATAGGCTAGTGGGATCATAACTAGACTGTAACAAATTACATAAAATATTGCAGGCATCCATATATCCTGAGCCCCGCGCAGAGCATTACCAATCACAGTCTGTGCCGTATCTAGAAATAGCATCCAAGCTGAAAGTGCAATCAACGGAGCGGTTGCTGCGATCAGTAATACATCTGTACTAAAGAGGCTGGCTATTTGAGTAGGAAAAAATATTAGAATAACCATCAATGGGAGACATATCATTCCGTTAAATGCGAGGCCACATAGTCCCGCTAACGCCATATCCTGTCGATCTTTTCGACCAAGTGCGATACCCACACGGACGGCTGTCGCTCCAGCAATTCCATAGCAAATCATGAATGGAACACCAAATATTGTAAAGGCAATTGTCAGAGCGCCGAGACTAATGGTCCCCAGCAACCCTGCAAAGATATAAAGTGCAGCAAAGCCTAGATGTTCGACAGTATTAGTAAAGCCGGCAGCGTAACCAATATGGCGAAGCTTTTTCCATGATTTCCATGTTGTATCTGCCTTCTCGAAAAGACCAAATTTTTCGCGATCCAAGGCAAAAATTACATAACAAAGCATGGATATAGCAAGGAATATTCTTACAATATTGGTCGCCCATGCGGAGCCAATCACTCCCATTGGCTCAAACCCAAGATGTCCCCATACAAGGGTCCAATTTAAAAATATATTAAGAATGTTAGCAATTAACATTAACACCATACCTGGGAGAGGCCGGTTAATGCCTTCTAAAAAAAATTGGGAGCTGAGCATCAGTGCTACCATAGGAATGCCTATTGATAAAACGGCAATAACTTCTCCGCCACCACGAGCAACATCTTCGGTTTGCCCTAGGGATAGCAAAATTGGTTCACCAAATAGGCAAATTACAAAACCGACCAAGCCAATAACAATACTATAGGGTAACGAGCGGCGCCAAATACGACCACACTTCTTATAATCCCCAGCTCCATAAGCTGTGGAGGTCAGAACCATTGTTCCCATAAGTAGGCCGATAATAGCAACTATCAACATTGATGCGATAGCACTATTAGCTATACCTTGATAGCCAACTTCTATTGTGGAGTAACGTGCGACCATGGCTGTATCTACAATACCTAAGGTCATAATGCCAAGACGTTGAAAAATAATAGGAACTGATAAGGAAACCAGTTGTGAAAACTGCCTTCTAATTCTGTCCTTATCCCATTTACCGTATTGTGCTTCTAACGTTGCCATTTATTTCTCTTGAATTACTTTCCACAGGGGTACATTAAATAAGAAAATTAGCAATTTTTATTTTAATAATTGCCTTTATTCAGGCTCATTAACACCAAGTAGGCGGCAAGCGGCAGTTACAGTATTTTGTAACAAGACAGCAATAGTCATGGGGCCGACACCACCTGGTACGGGTGTAATTGCACCCGCACGTTGAACGGCAACCTTAAATTCTACATCTCCGACAAGTCTTGTTTTACCATCTTCCATTTCTATACGGTTGATCCCTACGTCAATGACAGTTGCACCTTTTTTGATCCAGTTACCTTTTACTAATTCAGGAACGCCTACTGCTGCAACAACAATATCAGAACGCCCGACAACTTCCGCAAGGTTTTTGGTTCGGCTATGGGCGATGGTCACGGTGCAGCTTTCGTTCAGGAGTAACTGTGCCATCGGTTTACCAACGATATTGGACCTTCCAACAACAACCGCATCAAGACCACTTAGACTACCAATGTGGTTTTTTAGCATCATTATGCATCCCTGTGGGGTACAGGGCACCATGCCCTTGCCACCCGTCGCGAGGAGACCAGAATTAATAACATGAAACCCGTCCACATCTTTTTCTGGAGTGATGGTTTCAATAACAGCGGCTTCGTTGATATGTTTGGGGAGGGGAAGCTGTACGAGAATGCCGTGAACAATGGGGTCTTTATTAAGTTCTTTAACCTTGGCAATTAGATCTTCTTCGTTGACATTATCATCCATTAGATATTCAAAACTATTCATGCCGGCCGCTTTAGTCGATTTATTCTTGTTTCTTACATATACTTGGCTGGCCGGATCTTTACCAACTAATACAACGGCAAGTCCAGGTGTAAGGTTATGATTAATCTTTAGAGTTTTGACCTTGCGAGCAATCTCTTCTTTCAGATTTGCGGCAAACATTTTGCCATCGATGATAGAGGCGGTCATAAAATTAAATCCTTAGGGTGTAATATATTAAGCGAGCCTTATAATAACCTCAGCAATGAATGGGGTGATGTATTTTAGAGCAAAAAAAACGATGATTGGCGACAGGTCAATGCCACCAAGATTAGGTAGAGTATTTCTGATTGGCCTTAGTATGGGCTCAAATAATTTATAAAGCGCACCGTAGATGAGGCTAACAAATTTATTGTAGGTATTTATCACATTGAAAGAAACAAGCATGCTGATAACAATGTAGATAAAAAGCAGCATTGAAATAATACTTGATAAGCCCATGATCAAGTCTACTAATAAATAAGCAAAATTACCCATCTTTTAAATCCATTTTTAATTTTCTATATTTTGTTACTTTAGTAGATGTAGATGCAAGAGTATAATCTTTCAATAGTTACTTTTTAAAAAATGAGTATTTTTTTGTCTCATTGTGTATGTCACTAATATAGCTATTTCAAAAGGTTATATTAGTGGGCTTCGTTCCAATTATCACCAACACCGCAATCAACGGTTAGAGGGATTGATATTTCAAGTGATGGCAAAGCCGCATTTTCCATAGTTTTACAGATCAAGGGGATTGTTTTTTCTACTTCCTGTTCGGGAACTTCAAATACTAGTTCATCATGGACTTGAAGAAGCATTTTGGCGCCTAGACCCGCATTTTTTATTGTGTCTGGCATCTTAATCATGGCGCGGCGAATGATGTCAGCTGCGGACCCCTGAATGGGAGCATTAATGGCCGCTCGTTCACCGAATGAACGTTTCATACCATTTGTGTCATTAATGCTACCGATATGAATTTTTCTACCAAAAATAGTTTCCACGTATCCCTTGTTGCGGCAATATTCCATTGTGTCTTCCATATAATTTCGAATGCCGGGGAAGCGTTCAAAATATCGGTCTATAAACATTTTAGCGTCAGTACGGCTCATGCCCAGCTGGCGAGCTAACCCGAATGAGCTGATACCATATATAATACCAAAATTGATTGCTTTTGCTTGCCGTCTAATAGAAGGATCCATACCTTCTATTGGAACACCAAAAACTTCAGATGCTGTCATAGCATGAATATCGATACCATCATTAAAGGCCTGTTTAAGGCTATCAAGGTCTGCTATGTGGGCAAGGAGACGAAGTTCAATTTGACTATAGTCAGCAGCGACAAGTTTAAAACCCTCTTGTGGAATAAAAGCATTTCGTATCTTTCGACCTTCGTCGCTGCGAATGGGTATATTTTGTAAATTTGGATCGTTTGATGAAAGTCGGCCTGTTGTGGTCGATGCCATTGAGTAGGAAGTATGTATGCGCCCAGTGTCTGTATTAATTTCATTCTGGAGCGCATCGGTATAGGTACTCTTAAGTTTGGCCAAACCCCTCCATTTGAGAACTTTTTCTGGAAGCAAGTGACCGTCTGCTGCAAGCCCTTCAAGAATATCGGCGCCAGTTGTATATGCACCGGTTTTACTTTTTTTACCGCCAGGAATTTCCATTTCATCGAAAAGGACCTCGCCTAGTTGCTTGGGCGACGCTATATTAAATTGATGACCAGCAAGCTTATGAATTTCTCCCTCCAGTTCAGCTAAACGTAGGGCAAATTCATTAGAAAGGCTCGCAAGCATATCACGATCGACTTTGATGCCGTTATGCTCCATTTCGACAAGTACGTTAACTAATGGACGTTCTAAGGTTTCATAAACGGTGACCATCTTTTCCTGCGCAAGTCTTAATTTCAGGATACGATGTAGTCTACCGGTAATATCTGCGTCTTCTGCTGCATATTCTGTGGCTCTATCGATTTGCACTTTATCAAAGGTTATTTGGCTTTTACCCTTACCAGCAATTTCTTTAAATGGGATAGGTGTTATACCCAGATGCACTCGTGAAAGTTCATCCATTCCGTGTTTGTTAACTCCTGCGTCAAGCACGTATGATAATAGCATTGTGTCATCAAATGGTTTGATATTAACATCATATTTTTTTAAAACTAATGCATCATATTTTATATTTTGACCAATTTTTAGAACTGCAGGGTTAGATAGTAGAGGACGAAGAAGTTCCAGAGCTTGATCTAAAGGGATTTGATCTGGCATTGGGGTTTCGTTTGGTTCTGATAAGAGGTCAACCTGTTCTTCAGAGACCCTGACATGTTGCAGTGGGATATAGCAAGCTGCACCACTCGCTACTGATAATGAGACTCCAACAAGATTTGCTGCCATAGCGTTTAGAGATGTAGTTTCCGTATCTATGGTCACTTGGCGCGATTTCTCAGCTAGATTAATCCATCTTTTAAGTGCGTCGACTGTATTCACCGTTTCGTATGTCACTTCTTTCGGTGCTACGTTTTCAGCCGGAGCAAATTCTGCTGATACATCAGGGCCCAGGTGATTGAGGATCCTAGTTTGTAGACTTCTAAAGTTTTGCTCTTCTAAAAATGGCAGGACTTTCTCCGGGTCGATATCACCAAGTTCAAAACCCCCAAGATCTGGAAGGTCAGGAACCTCCTGTGATAGGGTGACAAGTTCGCGACTGAGACGCGCCAAATCCGCGAATTCAATTAAGTTTTCCCGACGTTTATTTTGCTTGATCTCGGACGCCCTTTCAAGGAGTGTGTCTAGGTCGCCAAACTCCTTGAGCAGAAGTGCCGCAGTTTTTACCCCAATACCGGGAACACCCGGAACATTATCGGAACTGTCCCCAGCAAGAGCTTGAATTTCTATAACTTTTTCTGGCCCAAGACCAAATTTTTCAACTACCTCATCTGCTCTGATGATACGATTTTTCATACTATCAAACATACTGATATTGTCGGAGACTAGCTGCATCAAGTCCTTATCAGAAGAGACAATTGTTACCTTATAGTCCTTTTTTTCGGCCTGCTTGGCATAGGTGGCGATGATATCGTCGGCTTCGTAGCCCTCAAGTTTAATTGACGGGAGGTTAAAGGCCTCAACCGCCTCGTGAATAATTTTAAATTGTGGAACCAGATCATCAGGTGCCGGTGGTCTGTGTGCTTTATAATCTGGATAAATATCATTTCGGAAGGTTTTACGGCCAGCATCAAAAATTACTGCTAAATGACTGGGGCGTTCACTATCATCTAAATCACGCAGTAACTTAAAAAGCATATTACAAAACCCTGAGACTGCGTTCACTGGCGTGCCGTCCGGTCGGTTCAGCGGCCGTATGGCATGGTACGCCCTGAAAATAAAGCCTGACCCGTCGATGAGATAGAGGTGTTTTTTGTTAGACATACTTTTTAGCATTCCATTATTTTTTATAATAACCCGAATAGTCATTGACCCATAGACTAGCGAATGATACCGAATAAACAAGCTTATATTGGATCATTAAAAATGACAGATCAAGAACTGGCAATAAAAATTCGCGGCCTAAAAAAAACCTACGAAGGTGAGGGTGCATCTGAGCCAAAGGTTGCCCTTAAGGGTGTTGACCTTTCTATTCCAAAGGGTTCTATATTTGGCCTTCTTGGCCCTAATGGCGCGGGAAAGTCTACCACTATAAATATCATTGCGGGCGTGGTAGATAAAACAGAAGGCTCAGTTGAAGTATGGGGATTTGATACCATAAAAGATACGAGGAATGCTAAGGCTAATATCGGTATTGTGCCACAGGAAGTGCATATTGATGCTTACTTTACACCTTTTGAAATATTGGAGCTTTATGCTGGATATTACGGCATTCCAAAGGCGGAGCGCCGTTCCGATGAAATTCTTAAAGCCATGCGTTTGGAAGATCAGCGCGATGCCTACACTCGACTTCTCTCTGGAGGGATGAAAAGGCGATTACTTCTTGGAAAAGCGATGGTTCATAATCCACCTATTTTGGTTCTTGACGAGCCAACTGCGGGTGTTGATGTCGAACTAAGGCAACATATATGGCAATATGTTAGAGAGCTCAATAAAAAGGGTGTAACTATTGTTTTAACCACTCATTATCTTGAAGAAGCAGAAGAGCTCTGTGATGAAATTGCAATTATCAATAATGGTGAATTAGTAATTTGTGAAAAAACGTCAACACTTCTCAAGCGGCTCGATGAAAAAATGGTTGTCATTCATCCAACATCTTCTGTTGAGATCCTACCACAATCAATTTCTGAAATTGGAGGAAAGCTCAATGAGGATGGTGAAATTGTTATTCATTTTAGCCCGAGTACCATTACAGTTGGTGAGATATTGGAAAAGATTGCTACCACAGAAATAAAAATTGCAGACCTAAGAACAGAAGAAAGTGATCTAGAGGATATTTTTCTTCAGCTGACAAAAAGCAGAAAGAAATAATCTGTGTCGTTAAACCATGATTTTGATGTGTTGGTGATTGGTAGCGGGGCTGCGGGGCTCACCTTGGCCCTTCAAATGGCGCAGCATGCAAAGGTAGCGGTGATTTCAAAAAGAAAAATTTCAAGTGGCAGTACATCTTGGGCTCAAGGAGGTATCGCAGCCGTTCTGGATGACAGAGACAGTACAGATGATCACATTGAAGATACTTTGGATGCCGGTGCAGGCTTATGTGATTATGATGTGGTTAAATTCGTTATTGATCAGGGCAAAAGAACCATAAATTGGTTAATTGAAAATGGTGTTGATTTCACCAGAGATAGTCAGCCCGGCACAGACGATTTAGTCGAGGGAGGTTATCACCTGACTAAGGAGGGAGGGCATTCATTTCGCCGTATCATCCACAGCGCTGATTCCACTGGTAAGGAAGTTCAAAAATCTCTTGAAAATCAAGTAAAACTGCACAGTAACATCTTCTTGTTTGAAAATCATATGGCAGTAGATTTATTGAATAATAAAAGTCGTTCAAAATGTGTTGGGGCTTATGTGCTGGATACCAAGCGTGGTAAAATTGATGTATTTCGTGCTAGGGCAACGGTACTTGCTACTGGAGGTGCGAGCCGGGCCTATCTTTATACTTCTAATCCTGATGGCTCCACGGGAGATGGAATTGCAATGGCCTGGCGAACCGGATGTCGTGTTGCTAATATGGAATTTAATCAATTTCATCCAACGTGTCTTTACCATCCTGAAGCAAGAACATTTCTTCTTTCTGAAGCCTTGCGTGGTGAGGGCGCTTATTTGCTTTTACCTGATGGCAAGCGCTTCATGGATAGGTTTGATAAACGAGCAGAGCTAGCCCCAAGAGATATAGTCGCTTATGCTATTGACCATGAGATGAAGCGACTTGGTGTTGATTGCCTTTATTTAGATATTTCTCACAAGAGTTCCGATTTTATTAAGGGGCATTTTCCGACTATTTACAAACGTTGTTTAGAGCTAGGTTATGATCTTATCAAAGGCCCAGTTCCAATTGTACCTGCGGCTCATTACACATGTGGTGGAGTGATGACGGATCTTAATGCTAGAACTGATATCCCTAATTTATATGCTATAGGTGAAGTTGCGCATACCGGTTTGCATGGAGCTAACCGAATGGCAAGTAATTCTTTGCTGGAATGTATTGTTTTTGCTAATTCTGCCGCTAAGGATATTTCGGAGGTTTTAAAAAAGGAAAAGTTTGATACCGATATTAAACCTTGGGACGAGAGCCGGATTACTGATTCGGATGAGGAGGTAGTAGTGTCTCATAACTGGAATGAATTGCGTCACTTTATGTGGGATTATGTGGGAATTGTTCGCTCAACGCGTCGCCTCCAACGTGCAGCTAGACGCATCGATATGTTGGCGGGTGAAATCCGTGAATATTATAGTTATTTTCGCATAAGTCCGAACCTTCTCGAACTTCGTAACCTGGTAACGGTTTCGGATTTAATAGTACGTTCAGCTCTAAGTCGTACTGAAAGTCGCGGGCTGCATCAGACACTTGATTTTCCAGAGACTGACCCTGATATGGATGGCCGTGCCACAGTTATTAAGCCACCGAGGCGACTTAAGGATCGCTAATTATCTCACAATTTTTATCAATTTTTTATCGAAATACCTAAGAGTTTGGCGGAGGTCCTGCCCGCGCTTAAGAATTTGACCTTGGCTTGAGAGGATGGAAAAAGACCCTTGTTTGTGCTTAAGGGCAGGAGTTTTTGTAATGCGAAAAACAGGACGCTCACTTGCCCTTTGAAATGCCGCAAATGTTGCAACGCCCTTACTGGCCGAAATGGCATAATCTTTCCAGTACCCTGAAGCAACCATTTTACCGTAGACGTATAAGATATCTTCAAACTCTGCCCGTTCAAAAAATATATATGGGGAGGTAGCGCTATTTTTATGAGCTACATGAAATGGAATTATAGTTGATTGATCCGTCATTATTTTTATATTGCGGTGGGGAGAAAGTGATTGCAACTAAAATTGCCATAAAATGACCTTATTTCATCCACAACTCTGCCTTAATTGATAACTATGTTAAATGATGTTATTCCCTAGCAGCCAGTGTTTAGATATTGTGGACCATTTTCCCTCTCCTTCACCCAGCAATATTTTATCTACTGGCTGCAACTTTATTTGGACCCTTCGTGAATCTCTTATAGGCTGCACTATAAGGGGAAGAATTTTAGAATTTTGAAACCTTAATTTTAATATTTCATGAACCCTTTTTTCTTATCAACAATTTCTTAAGACCATTTTTTATAGGCGGCTGTGCGCTCACATACGAGCACTATCCTCTATACAGCACTTTTTTATAGGCCCGTGAACCAAGTCCAAAAATACGGTTGGAGTTAGGGGACCTCGGTGCATACTGGCTTATTTGTGTGTACTAACTTTCTAACAGATTGTGTAAATAGGTTAAAAAGATTGATTAAAATTGTTTTATTCAGGCTCAAACCCTTGAAATAATGAACAAACGCGCCATATTCCAAACTATATGATAACAATTTCAGGATAACCTTAGAATGAAAAGTGAAAAACACGGATTTGAGGCGGAGGTTTCGCGCCTATTACATATGATGGTCCACTCTGTTTATAGTGAACGCGAAATTTTTCTTAGAGAACTAATTTCAAATGCATCTGATGCATGCGATAAGCTGCGCTATGAAGGTTTGACCAATGAAAAACTTTTAGAGGGTACCAGCGACTTTGCTATCGATATTCAGCTTGATAAAGAAACTAAAACTCTGACTATTTCAGATAACGGTATTGGGATGAATAAGGAAGACCTTATTTCTCATTTAGGAACGATTGCTAGAAGCGGTACATCAGCGTTTGTTGACAATATGTCTGGAGATGAAAAATCGGATACTAATCTAATTGGTCAGTTTGGTGTTGGTTTTTATTCTGTCTTTATGGTTGCTGATAAGGTTGAGGTTATTAGCCGTAAAGCGGGTAATAAAAAAGCCTGGGCGTGGATTTCCGATGGTATTGGTGAGTATACAGTTTCCGATGCTAAAAAAGATTGTTCAGGAACTCAGGTCACTCTGCACATCAAAGATGATGCGACAGAGTTTCTCGAAGTTATGAGGCTTAAAAATATCATAAAAACTTACAGTGACCACATTACTTTACCCATTACATTGATAAGTAAAAATGAGGATGAAAAGGCTGAAGAAAAAGAAGTATCAGAAAAGGTTAATGACGGAACAGCTCTTTGGGCTAGGCCAAAGTCTGATATTACGGATGATCAGTATAAAGAATTTTACCACCATGTGGCCCATTCTTTTGATGAACCTGCAACAACGATTCATTACCGTGCGGAGGGTAAAATTGAGTATACAGTGCTCCTATTTATTCCGAGCCAGCAACCTGCGGATTTATTTGAGCCATCGCGCAAGCCGAAAGTGAAATTATATGTTAAACGTGTCTTTATAACCGAAGATTGCGAAGATCTACTGCCGGGTTACCTTAGGTTTATGAGGGGTGTGATTGATAGCGAAGACCTACCCCTTAATATCAGCCGCGAAATGCTGCAAAATAATCCTGTTATGACGAGCATATCAGGGGCAGTAACCAAACGGATACTTTCTGACCTTGAGAAAAAAGCAAAAAAAGATGTGAAGGGTTATAATGATTTTTGGAATAACTTTGGTGCTGTTCTCAAGGAAGGTATTTACGAGGATTTTGCCCGAAGAGATCAGATTCTAAAAATCTCACGGTTTCACACAACTGCAGATGAAGAGCTGACAAGCCTTGAAGGGTATGTTTCTCGTATGGGAGAAGGCCAGGATACAATTTATTATATTACTGGTGACAGTCTTGTGGCGGCTAAACGTTCTCCTCAATTAGAAGGCTTTAAAGCAAAAAATATTGAAGTTCTTTATCTCACGGATCCTGTTGATGAGTTTTGGATGCAAATGGTACCGGATTTTGATGGTAAAAAGTTTGGTTCAGTAACTCGGGGGGCTGCTGATCTTGATGATAAGAAGGATGATGAGAAGAAAGAAAATACACCTGAGATGGATGC
>Ga0308025_1000432_pt1 | contig 22057 bp, 18 predicted proteins | sample Neamet422_FD_201298 | JGI IMG/M metagenome (GOLD analysis project Ga0308025, IMG submission 201298) | Marine microbial communities from water near the shore, Antarctic Ocean - #422 | ecosystem: Environmental > Aquatic > Marine > Unclassified | place: Southern Ocean | collected 2014-10-03
AAAATGAGTTTGCTTTTCCTATTTTTGCAAAGTGAGATTCTCGTATACATTTAAGGTTGATAAGCCAAGTGAGTTAATTAAGTTATTGCTTTATAAAAGCCAGTCGCTTAATTATATTAGCGTATTGAATTCCAATACTGAGAGCAATCAAACTAGCTTACCTGCTGATTATATTAGTTATGATTTGATTGCAGGTGTAGATGCTCTTGAAGTGCTTAATGTTGATATTAATTCTTTTAATGCTTTGCAAAATTTTCATGACAAACATAAGGATTGGTTGTTTGGCTATCTTTCTTATGATTTGAAGAATGAAGTAGAGCAGTTAACTTCTAATAATGATGATGGGATAAAAGCTGCCAGTTTATCTTTCTTTATCCCTAAATATGTATTGCTATTAAAAGGCAATACATTGGAAATACAGAGCTATGAAAGTAAGGCAAATTGTCAGCAGTTTTTAGCTTATCAGCAATTAAATTGGAAGGATAAAAGTAATGCCGTACTGTTAAAGCAAAGAGATACTAAAGCAAAATATTTAGAAAAAATTGGAGTAATCAAAAAGCATATTCAAAGAGGGGATATTTATGAAGTAAATTATTGTCAGGAGTTTTTTTCTGAGCAAGTAATGCTTAATCCTCAGCAAGTATTCTTGGAGTTAAACACAAATGCAAAAACTCCCTTTGCTTCTTTCTTAAAGTTAAATGATTTGCATATAATGTGTGCTAGTCCTGAACGATTTATTAAAAAATCAGGAAATAAAATTATCTCACAGCCTATAAAAGGAACAAGGAAAAGAGGGAGAGATTTTGAGGAAGATAATGCCTTAATAAAGGAACTTATTGAAAGTGAAAAAGAAATTTCAGAAAATGTTATGATTGTTGATTTAGTACGTAATGATTTGTCAATTACAGCTAGTAAGGCAAGTGTAAAAGTGGAGGAATTATGTGGTATTTATACTTTTAAAAAAGTACATCAGATGATTAGCACTGTTTCGTCAAAGGTTGATGATGAGATTAATTTTAGTCAAATATTAAAGTCAGTTTTCCCTATGGGTTCCATGACGGGCGTTCCTAAACTTAGAGCAATGGAACTTATTGAGCAGTTAGAGGAATTTAAAAGAGGAATTTTTTCTGGAGCGATTGGTTATATTACTCCAAAAGGAGATTTTGATTTTAATGTTGTTATCAGAACAATTTTGTATAATGCAAGCACAAAATACTTGTCAGTGGCTGTTGGAGGTGCAATTACGATTAAATCAGATGCAAATGAGGAATATGAGGAGTGTTTGGTAAAGGTAAGGCCTATTTTTGAGGTGTTAAATTTTCAATTTGATGAAAAATAAAGTCCAGCATTTTATTACTGAAAAATCTCTTTTCAAAAGAGAAGATAAACTTATTTTAGGCATAAGCGGTGGTGCTGATAGCGTTTGTTTAATGCATATTTTATTGGCATTAGGGTATTCATTTGAATTAGCCCATTGTAATTTTAATTTGAGAGGAGAAGAATCGGATGCTGATGAAGATTTTGTGAAGGAATTAGCAAAAAATCACCAGTTAAAAATCCATGTAAAACAGTTTGATACTTTGGCTTATGCTGCTGAAAATAAGATTTCTACACAAATGGCAGCACGTGATTTAAGATACGCTTGGTTTGATAAATTACTTATTAAGTCAAGTGCTAAATACTTAGCCATTGCTCATCATGCTAATGATGATGTAGAAACCTTTTTTATTAATTTAGTTAGAGGATCTGGCTTAAAAGGTTTTTTGGGGATTAAAGAAAAAAATAATGTGATTGTTAGGCCATTACTTTCAGTTTCACGATTAGAAATCGAACAATATCTAAAAGATAGAGACTTAGTTTTTAGAGAGGATAGCAGTAATGCTTCTGTGAAATATTTGCGTAATAAAATAAGGCATGAGTTAATGCCTTTGTTGGCCGAGATGAACCCAAGTATTCAGCAAACGGTAAAGGATGAGATGAGAATCTTGGAAGGTGTTTCCAAGATTTATGCTTCCAAAGTTGAAGAAGTAAGAAAGGATTTAACTCAAGAAAAAAATGGAATTGTGCAGTTTAAAATTTCGGCTTTATTAGCGCTAAATCCCCTTCATACCTATCTGTATGAATTGTTAGCTCCTTATGGTTTCTATACTGTAGAGGCAATTTCAAAAGCATTGCAGGGGCAAAGTGGTAAACAGTTTTTTTCAGTAACCCATCAATTAGTAGTGGATAGAGAAAACATTTTTATCTCTCTTTTAAATAAAGAAAATGAGGTGTTTGAAATTACTGAAAAAACTACACGTTTAGTTCATCCGCTAGAAATAAAATTTAAAGTTACATCCGATAAAACTATTATTTATGATAATGATATTGCTCAATTGGATGTAGAAAAATTAAAATTTCCTTTAACTTTACGAAAGTGGAAAGAGGGGGATAAGTTCATGCCATTAGGAATGAAAAAATTCAAGAAATTAAGTGATTTTTTCATTGACAATAAATTTTCAATAATAGATAAGCAAGAGCAATGGCTGTTATGTTCTGATGTTGATATTGTTTGGCTTGTGGGCTGCAGAATTGATGAAAGGTACAAGCTAGAAACCAATACAAAAAAAGTGTACATTGCACAACTTTAAATTTATAGAGGAATGTCAGAGTTTGATTTTATAGAAAAACAATATTTGGGACTTAATAAAATGTCGCTTAGCAGAAGAATGTCATTGGCAATTTTTTGTTTAGTTGCTTATTATTGGAGGGAAAATCATGATAAGGCAGGAGAGCTTTACTTCTTTATTGGGATAGGAATAATGGTTATTTCAATATTGCTAATATTTATTCTGCATTTTGAAACGAAAGTGAAAAACGGAAGTATTATCCTAGATGGGCTTTGGACCTCCAGAAAGATAAAAATTGATACAGCAAGCATTGTATCTGTTAAAAATGTAAAATACAGCAAATATTTTTTGAATCGCTCCGTTTACAATTTGCATCTAAAAGGAACCATTCGATTTTATACAAGAGGAATTGATGCTGTTGAGCTAACCGATAAAGATGGTTTGGTTTATCTTATTGGTAGTCAAAAATCGGAAGAATTAACTCGAGTAATACAAGATAAATTAAAATAACAATGAAGAAAATTTTCATCCTATTTTTCACACTTCTAAGTGTGATTACATCAGCACAAATTTTCAATCCTGTAACTTGGGATTTTTCTCAGAAACAGATCTCGGATCATGAAATAGAATTGCAATTCAAAGCTACTATTGATGATGGTTGGCATTTATATTCTCAATTTATTGAGGAGGATGGGCCTGTACCTACAGAGTTTACCTTTACAACAGAAGGAGGTTATTCATTAGTTGGAATCCCTAAAGAAGGAGTGCCAATTGAAGAATTTGACCCTAATTTTGACATGATCCTTAAATATTTTGGACATGAAGCTATATTCACACAAATAGTCCAAATTTCTTCAGCTGAAGATTTTAGCTTAGATGGAAATGTGTATTTTATGGTATGTGATGAAGCTCAATGTTTACCACCTGAAGAGGTAGAATTTTCTTTTGAAATAAAAGGTGTTGATGGGGGTGTTATTGTTGAAGATACAAAAAATAATTCTGATAAAAAAGAAGGTAAGAGCATGTGGGCACTTTTTTTTATTGCTTTTTTAAGTGGTTTTGCGGCACTGTTAACTCCTTGTGTTTTTCCAATGATACCTATGACGGTTTCGTTCTTTACTAAGCAGTCCAAAACAAAAGCGCAAGGAATTGCAAATGCTATTATTTATGGCTTGTCAATTATTGTTATTTATGTGGCTTTAGGATGGGGGGTTTCATATATTTTTGGCGCTGATGCTATGAACAATATGGCTACTAATGTTTATTTTAATGTTGGGTTCTTTATTTTGCTTATCGTTTTTGCAGCATCTTTCTTGGGTGCTTTTGAAATTCAGTTACCCTCCTCTTGGACAAACAAAAGTGTTGAGGCGGAAGGGAAAGGCGGTTTGATTGGAATCTTCTTTATGGCTTTTACTTTAGCTTTAGTTTCTTTTTCCTGCACAGGACCAATTGTCGGGACTTTACTAGTTGAAGCTGCTTCTGGAGGATTTATGGGACCTATTATCGGTATGCTCGGGTTTTCATTAGCCATTGCTTTACCATTTGCTTTATTTGCAGCTTTCCCAGGATGGTTAAACTCTTTACCACAATCAGGAGGATGGCTAAATTCAGTGAAAGTAACATTAGGATTTTTAGAAATTGCATTAGCTTTCAAATTCTTGTCAAATGCGGATTTAGTAATGCAAACACATTGGTTGGAGCGTGAGTTATTTATTGCAATATGGATTATGATTTTTGGTCTTTTGACTATGTACTTATTAGGATTCTTAAAGTTCGCCCATGATTCGGAATTAAAATATGTTTCTGTTGGTCGTTTGACTGCTGCTATTTTAACGGGTACTTTAACTCTGTACATGATACCTGGTATGTGGGGCGCACCATTGAAAATAATTAATGCTTTTCCACCTCCAATGCAATACAGTGAATCCCCTTATGGTGTAGGAAACTCTCAAGGAGGTAGTGCTGTTTCAGTTCATGAAGAAGATGGTCAGCATTTAGGACCTCAAGGTATACTAGTCTTTCATGATTATGATATGGGAATGGCCCATGCTAAAAAAATAAATAAGCCTGTGGTGTTGGATTTTACAGGTCACGCTTGTGTGAATTGCCGTAAGATGGAAGAACAAGTTTGGTCAGCTACTAATGTTAAGAATACGCTGGCGAATGATGTAGTTCTAATTTCATTATATGTTGATGAAAGAATTGATCTTCCAAAGGATCAGCAGTACGAAACAACAATGGCGGGGAAAACTAAAAAAGTAAAAACTACTGGCGATAAATGGATGGTATTGCAAGCCAATAGCTATGGTACAAATTCACAACCGTATTATGTGTTTTTAAATCATGATGAAAAGGCTTTGGTTGAAAACGCCAACTACCAAGATTATGGTACTGTAGATTTGTTTACCGATTGGTTAACTAGAGGTCTCCAAGAATTTAAAAAATAGAAATATGCTAGTAAAAACCTACGGTAGTGCAGTTAGTGGTATTCATGCCACAACTATTACTATTGAGGTGGATGTAGCACAAGGTATTAAGTTCTTTCTAGTTGGCTTGCCTGACAATGCAGTAAAAGAATCCGAGCAACGAATTAGGGCAGCACTTAAGAATAATGGATATCGTATCCCTGGGAAAAAGATTACAATAAACATGGCGCCTGCCGATATTCGTAAAGAAGGGTCGGCTTATGATTTACCTTTAGCTATTGGAATATTAGCTGCATCACAACAAATAAAATCAGAAAAAGTAAGTGACTACCTTATTATGGGTGAACTTTCCTTAGATGGAAGTTTACAGCCTATAAAAGGGGCTTTACCTATAGCTGTAAAAGCAAGGGAGGCAGGATTTAAAGGAATCATTTTACCCAAACAAAATGCTAGGGAAGCTGCTATTGTTAATAATCTGGAAGTGTTGGGTGTTGAAAATATATTAGAGGTCATTAATTTTTTTGATGGAAAGCAAGTCATTGCTCCAACTTTAATTGATACTAGAGCTGAATTTCTGGCAGGACTAAATAATAATATTGCTGATTTTACAGATGTTAAAGGACAGGAGAATATAAAAAGAGCTTTAGAAATTGCGGCTGCCGGAGGGCATAATGTAATTATGATAGGACCCCCTGGATCTGGGAAAACTATGTTAGCAAAAAGGATGTCTGGAATTTTACCTCCATTAACTTTATCAGAGGCATTGGAAACAACAAAAATTCATTCGGTTTCTGGTCGTTTATCCGATAATAATTCTTTGATGACTTCTCGTCCGTTTCGTTCTCCACATCATACTATTTCAGATGTTGCCTTGGTGGGAGGAGGAACTAACCCTCAGCCAGGCGAAATATCTTTAGCGCATAATGGCGTATTATTTTTGGATGAGTTACCAGAATTTAAACGAACAGTTTTAGAGGTAATGCGACAACCTTTGGAAGATAGAGTAGTTACTATTTCTCGTGCCAAATCATCAGTAGATTATCCTGCAAATTTTATGTTGGTTTCTTCTATGAACCCTTGTCCTTGTGGTTATTATAACCATCCTGAAAAGGATTGTTTGTGCCCACCAGGAATGGTACAGAAATATCTCAATAAAATTTCAGGACCTTTATTGGATAGGATAGATTTGCATGTTGAGGTTACTCCCGTAAGTTTTGATGAATTGTCATCAAAAGAAAAGGGAGAGAGTAGTGCTGATATTAGGGCGAGAGTTATGAGTGCAAGAGAGGTGCAAGGCAGTAGATATAAAGATAATGAAGGGGTGCATGCTAATGCTCAAATGAGTACTAAGCAGTTGCAAGTTTTTTGTAAATTAAACCCTGAAAGCCAACAACTACTCAAGATGGCTATGACAAAATTAAATTTATCAGCTAGGGCTTATGACAGGATATTAAAAGTGGCACGTACAATTGCTGATTTAGAAAAAAACAAGTCTATTACTTCCGAACATATTGCTGAGGCAATACAATATCGTTCCTTGGACAGGGAGGGTTGGGCAGGATAAATTGTTTATATTCGCGCTTTAAAATTTTATAACAACATGGCAAAGAAGAAAATTATTACTAAAAAGTCAGAGGCTTTTTTAGAAAAATATTTAAATAACCCATCTCCAACAGGATTTGAGAGTGGAGGACAAAAATTGTGGTTGGAATACATTAGTCCTTATATTGATGAACATTTTGTAGATACTTACGGAACAGTAGTTGGGGTGATAAATCCTGAGGCAAAATATAAAGTAGTTATTGAAGCTCATGCTGATGAAATTTCTTGGTTTGTACATTACATTACTAAAGACGGATTTATTTACTTAAGAAGAAATGGTGGTTCTGATCATCAGATTGCTCCTTCCAAAAGAGTAAATATCCATACTAAAAAAGGAATGGTTAAGGCTGTATTTGGTTGGCCAGCAATTCATACTAGAAGTGGAGCAACTGAAAAGTCCCCTAAGTTAGATAATATCTTTTTGGACTGTGGAGCTAAGGACAAGGAAGAAGTTGAGGGATTAGGCATTCATGTAGGTTGTGTGGTTACTTATGAGGATGAGTTCATGATTTTGAATAAAAACTTTTATGTAGGTAGAGCATTGGATAATCGTATAGGTGGTTTTATGATTGCTGAGGTGGCTCGTTTGTTAAAAGAAAATAAAGTAAAATTACCTTTTGGATTATACATTACTAACTCGGTACAAGAAGAAGTAGGATTGAGAGGAGCACAAATGATTGTGGATACGATAAGACCTGATGTTGCTATTGTAACGGATGTGTGTCACGATACAGGAACACCAATGATTGATAAAATCAAACAAGGAGATACAAAATGTGGTGCTGGTCCAGTATTGACTTATGGTCCTGCAGTCCAAAATAATTTATTGGAGTTAATTATTACTGCTGCTGAAAAGAATAAAATTCCTTTCCAAAGAGCAGCTGCTTCTAGAGCTACAGGAACGGACACGGATGCTTTTGCCTATTCTACTGGTGGAGTTGCATCTTCTTTAATATCGCTTGCGCTAAGGTATATGCATACTACTGTTGAAACTGTACATAAGGATGATGTTGAAGATGTAATACGATTGATTTATGAATCGTTACAAACAATTAAAAATAATCACGATTTCAGATATTTGAAATAAAAATTAAGGAGCCAATTGGCTCCTTTTTTTTACGTATATTTAACCTTTAATTTAAAACCTACAAAATGGATACAAATATTATTTTCGGAAACATAGTTTATATCATAATTGCTCTTGTCTTTTTAAAAGGAGCTTTATATATGGTAAAACAACAAACAGCAGTTGTTATTGAGCGTTTAGGTAAGTTCCATAAAGTATCTAGGCCAGGTCTTCAGTTTAAAATTCCCTTAATTGACAGTATTGCAGGGAATATTAATTTAAGAGTTAGAGAATTGCCTGTTGAGGTTGAAACAAAAACTAAGGATGATGTATTCGTTAAGATTATTGTCTCTGTTCAATTTTTTGTTGTTGATTCTATTGAGGGTATAGAAAATTCTTTTTATAAGTTAAACAATCCTGAACGTCAAATTCAATCTTATGTATTTGATTCTATTCGTTCTGAAGTGCCAAAAATGGAATTGGATTCAGTATTTGCAGAAAAGGATAAGATTGCAATAGCAGTTAAAAATGAACTTTCGGAAACTATGCAACAATTTGGTTTCGATTTTATAAAAGCGTTGGTTACTGATATTGACCCTGATTCAAAGGTTAAGCATGCAATGAATGAAATTAATGCGGCTAAGCGAATGAAAGAAGCTGCTAAAGAGGAGGCTGCAGCAGCAAAAATCAGAGTGATTGCAGCTGCAGAGGCTGATGCTGAAAGTAAGCGTTTGGCTGGGGAAGGTATAGCCTTACAACGAATTGCTATTGCTAACGGATTGAAAGAATCAGTTGCTGAGGTGAAGTTGGCTATGGAGGACCATGTTACTAGTCAAGATGTTATGAATATGCTATTTATGACTCAACATTATGAAACTGTTGCTAAGCTTTCTGAAAATAATACGAGTACTATATTTATGCCTTACTCTCCTGATAATGTAGGGGACTTGCAAATGCAAATTCAAAGTAGTTTGTTGGCAGTGGATGCAATGAAAAAGAAGAAATAGAAAGTGATTTTATAGTATTGAAAAAATTAATACTCATAGCTTTTTTATTTTGTGCTTTTAGTGTAAAAGCACAACAGAATTTAGTATTGAATGGTAGTTTTGAGCTAAATAGTGCAACTCAATGTGCTGATGAGCTAGATACTAAAGTTGAGTATGATAATACTGTATCTTCCTCAACACATTTTGGGGACAAGTATACTACATATTTACTAAACGGTTCTTGTTTGTCTTGTTCTCCTCCAGTATCCTGGGGAGGGGGAAGTGAAGATGGAAATTGGATATTAGCTATACATGGACAAGATGAAACACATATATTACCCCCTCCTCTTGACACTATACATATTATTAAACAAGGTAAAATTTCTTTAGAGCTTGATGCTCCTTTATTAAGTACAAAACGCTACAAATTGAGTTTCTGGATAAAAGATCCACCACCTGAACCTATTTGCATAACTGCTAAGAATAATTATGTCAATGTAGGTATATCTAATTATGAAGATTCATTGGGCAGACACTTAATTACTACTAATTATGGCGATACTCTATGGCAAGAATATACTTTTGTATTTGAAACCCAAATGGCAGAAGAGCACATTACCGTAACTGTGGGTGTAAATGGCATTATTGATTATAGCGTATTTATAGATGATTTTGTTTTGGTTGAAACTACTGAGCCTTTAACTACCGGTATTAATGAGCTAAATACAAACAATAAACAACTTGTTAAAATAGTAGATATTTTAGGCAAAGAAAGTAAGCCTAACAAAAAGGGATTACTCTTTTATATTTATAGTGATGGTACTGTTGAGAAGAAACTAATAATTGAGTAATGAAAAAATCAATAAAATAACCATAAACAAATAACATTGATTTCCAGCCAGTTGTATAGCTTTAAGTCCTGAGCAAGAATATTTAACACCCAAGAATAAATATTTAATAGGCAGGAATAAATATTTAAGAGGCAAAACTAAATATTCAACACACAAGAATAAATATTTAATAGGCAGGAATAAATATTTAACACACCAGCAAGAATATTTAACACACCAGAATAAATTTTTAATAGGCAAAAATAAATTCAGAACACAGCTAAAAAAGCAACTGCTTAAAATAGTAGATGTTTTAGGCAAAGAAAGTAAGCCTAAAAGGGTTGCTGTTTTATATTTATAGTGATGGTACTGTGGAAAAGCAACTGATTATTGAGTAATTTGTCATGTTGAGCGCTAGTCGAATTGTTGTTTAATCGGCAAAGCCAAATATCTACATCTACAGCTGTAGATTGACTTTGTTGAACAAAAAAGCGTTTCTTCACATTCGTTCAGAATGACAAAACAAAAAAGAGATAGCCGTTTCCTTCTCCTTTTTTAATATGTCTTTGCGAGAAAACTTGTTTTAGAAGCAATCTATTTCTTATTAATAACTAGTTTTATTTCCTAACCTCTTTGTGCCTAAAACAATCAACAGTATGGTCGTTTACCATGCCCATAGCTTGCATGTGGGCGTAAACAATAGTTGAGCCCACAAACTTAAAGCCTCTACTTTTTAAGTCTTTAGAAATTTTATCAGATAAAGGAGTGTTTGCCGGCATTTCGCTCATGCTTGTAAAGTTATTTTGCACGGGTTTTCCATCTACAAAATCCCAAAGGTATTTGCTAAAAGTTCCAAACTCTTTTTGCACTTCTATAAAAGCAATTGCATTTGTTTTTGCTGCTTTTATCTTTAAAGTATTTCTTATAATTCCAGCATCTAGTTTTAATTCTGCTTGTTTTTCATCCGAGTAATTAGCAATTTTTTGATAATTAAAATTATCAAAAGCAACTCTAAAATTCTCTCTTCTTCTAAGGATTGTTATCCAACTCAGTCCTGCTTGAAAAGTTTCTAGCAGCAGGAACTCAAATATTTTGGCATCCTCATAAACCGGTACTCCCCATTCCTTGTCATGATATTCAATATATAAAGCATCATCTTTGGGCCAATTGCATCTTATTGTATTAGTTGTGTCCATTTTCTTTTAATCGATATCTTAGGTTATTTCTAATGTTTAGCCAATATAAATTATAATCCGCTATATGGTAGTTTTTCATTTTATAAAAACGAGCAAAAGGAATTTTTATTGGCTTTATCCAAACCACTCCATTATGATTATATGCTTTTAACGAATTTGGATAATGTATTTTATGATTCTTAAAAAGAATACCAAGATGCTCTTCCTTTTTGGAAAGTAAACTATCAGTTTTCCAATTTATAGGATTTACACAAAATATACTATCAGACACTTCCCAGTCTTTTGGAAAATACCCTTCTGCTAATGTACGCCAAGAAAGAAAGCAATCCAATTGATTAGGCGAGCTGCAAGGGGCTAAGTCTTTGTGGAATTGTTTGATTGGCATTCCTGGAAGGTAACTAATAAGTAGTAAGCTTCTCATACTGTCATTTTCAAGAATTATTTCTTTTAATAATCTTTCTGCATGATTGGTGCCTTGACTATGTCCAGCAATTATAAATTTATTTCCCTTGTTGTAATTTCTCCAATAATAAATAAATGCATTTTTAACATCTAAATAGGCAACCTCAAAGGCTTGTAATCCATTCTTTAAATCGTAATAAGATTGAATATGCATCTGTCTATAATGTGGTGCATAAATATTTGCAATTCCTAAAAAAACACTTGCTTGATTTTTTATAGCTGAATTTCCAATTTCCTTATTTAGCTTTTTGTCATTTATATTTGCATTCCAGCTATTACCTTTAAAATAAAGAGTAGGGTGGATAAAGAAAGCATCTATTTTAGGATTTTCTGTGTTTAAGCTGTCTAGGTAATTTTTTGGTAAACTGGCATAGTGGTTCTCCATTTTTGGATGTTCTACCCAATAATCCATTTCAGAATAATTAGGAAGTTCTCCTGATGATTTTACATCAAAATCTCCCGTTGGGATATCACTCTTATGAGGGAAAATTGTATAGGTTTTACAGGAAGTAACATTTATTAGTAAGAAGATAAAAAGCAGATTTCTAATTAAGTATTTCATCTTTCTTACTTTTTATTTTCCATGACATTTTTTGAATTTCTTTCCGCTTCCACATGGGCAAGGAGCATTACGCTCTACTTTTTCTTCAGCTCTTATCGGTTGTGGTTTTGGCTTTGGTTTTCCTGCTTGTTGTGGTGAGTTTCCTGAATTTTCCGGTCGGCTTGTCTGATGATTTTCAGCCCTGTGCTTATCTTCTTGCACTGCTGATTGTGTAGGTAAGCCAGCCTTAATTAAGAAAGAAACAATATCCTTATTTACTTTGTTAATTAATGCTTTAAACAAATTGAACGATTCAAATTTGTAAATTAGAAGTGGATCTTTTTGCTCATAACTTGCAGTTTGTACCGCTTGTTTCAAGTCATCCATTTCACGTAAATGCTCTTTCCAAATATCGTCAATAATTGCAAGCGTTACACTTTTTTCAATAGCTTCTGCAATGTTTCCACCTTCCGAATCGTGTGCTTCTTTCAGGTTAGTTACTACTTGTAAAGTCTTTAGTCCATCCGTAAATGGAATAACAATGTTTTCATAGGTTGCTGATTGATTCTCGAACACATCCTTGATTACAGGGAATGCTTGGCTTGCTATAGCTGATGACTTTGCTTGGTAGCTTTTATAGCAGCTTTCATATACTTTCTCCGTTAAAACTTCAATGGTATTGTCCTTAAACTCTTCTTCACTTACAGGAGATTCAGTAGCTAATAAACGAATCAATTCAAGTTTAAAGTTTTCATATTCTTTACTTGCTTGCAATTCCTCCACTATGTTTTCGCAAGTGTCATATATCATATTTGCTACATCTAATGACAAACGATCACCATGCAAGGCATGTTTTCTCTTTTTGTAAATCACCTCCCTTTGTTGGTTCATTACATCATCATATTCTAGCAATCTTTTTCTAACTCCAAAGTTGTTTTCCTCTACTTTCTTTTGGGCACGCTCAATGGACTTGCTTACCATAGAATGTTGAATAACTTCTCCTTCTTCAAGTCCCATTCTGTCCATTAGTTTGGCAATTCTTTCTGAACCAAACAGTCGCATTAATTTATCTTCAAGCGAAACATAAAATTGAGATGAACCAGGATCTCCTTGTCTTCCTGCACGTCCTCTTAACTGCCTGTCTACCCTTCTTGAATCATGTCTTTCAGTACCAATTATTGCTAATCCTCCAGCTTTTTTTACTTCTGATGCAAGCTTAATATCTGTCCCTCTACCTGCCATATTGGTTGCGATAGTTACTCCTCCAGCTATACCTGCTTCTGCAACAATATCAGCTTCTCTTTGGTGCATCTTTGCATTTAGGACATTATGCTTTACGCCTCTTTTTCTAAGGATAGTGCTTAGTAGTTCTGAAATCTCAACAGATGTTGTTCCAACCAAAATAGGTCTTCCTAGCTCAGTAAGTTTAATAATATCTTCAATTACAGCATTATATTTCTCACGGTTTGTTTTAAATACTAAATCATCTTTATCATCCCTTTGTAAAGGTCGATTTGTTGGAATTGCAACTACATCTAGTTTATATATTTCCCAGAATTCCCCTGCTTCAGTTTCTGCAGTTCCTGTCATTCCAGCAATCTTGTTGTACATTCTGAAATAATTCTGTAATGTAACAGTAGCATAAGTTTGAGTAGCTGCTTCAATCTTTACATTTTCCTTTGCCTCAATTGCTTGGTGTAATCCATCAGAATATCTTCTGCCATCCATGATACGACCCGTCTGTTCATCAACAATTTTCACCTTGTTATCCATCACTACATATTCTATATCTTTTTCAAAAAGAGTATAGGCTTTTAGAAGTTGGTTAATGGTATGTATGCGTTCACTTTTTATCCCAAAGTCACGTAATAAAATATCTTTTTCGCTTGCTTTATCGGTATCTTTCTTTTCTGATTTTTCAATAACTGCAATTTCAGCACCAACATCAGGTAGTATAAAAAAGTCCTTGTCTTCAGTGGAACTGGTCATCAATTCCAACCCTTTTTCAGTCAATTCTATGGAATTTGATTTCTCATCTATCACAAAATAAAGTTCTTCATCTACTAGGTGCATTTCCTTATTTTGGTCTTGCATGTAGTAGTTTTCCGTCTTCTGTAATTGGATTTTCACACCATCCTCACTTAAGTATTTAATAAGTGCTTTGTTTCTAGGTAATCCTCTAAAAACTCTTAATAAATTAAATCCTCCATCTTTGTTATTTCCCTCAGCTATTAGTTTTTTAGCATCAGCTAATATGGTAGTTACATATTTTCTTTGTGCAGCAACTAATTGGTCAACTTTATGTTTAAACTCATTGTATTCGTGTTTATCTCCTTGTGGTGTTGGTCCTGAAATAATTAATGGTGTACGTGCATCATCAATTAATACCGAATCCACCTCATCCACAATAGAATAATGGAGTTTTCTTTGTACTAAATCTCCTGACCTTTTTGCCATATTATCCCTTAGGTAATCAAAACCAAATTCATTATTGGTACCATAAGTAATGTCGGCTAAATATGCTTTTCTTCTTTCATCCGAATTGGGTTGATGATTATCAATGCAATCAATACTTAGTCCATGAAATTGAAATAAAGGTCCCATCCACTGAGCATCCCTTTTAGCTAAGTAATTATTCACAGTAACTAAGTGAACACCTAGTCCTGTTAAAGCATTTAGGTAAATAGGTAGGGTTGCGGATAAAGTTTTTCCCTCTCCAGTTTGCATCTCAGCAATTTTCCCTTCATGTAATACCACACCACCAATTAACTGAACATCATAATGAATCATGTCCCAAACAATTTCTGTTCCAGCAGCATCCCATGACGTTTTATAGGATGCATTTTCAGCTGTTATGCTTACAAAATCTTTTGTGGCAGCTAGTTCTTTGTCATTCTCAGTTGCAGTAACGATTACTTCATCATTTTCAGCAAATCGTTTTGCAGTTTCTTTCACTACAGCAAAAGCTTGTGGTAAAATAAGGTTTAATACTTCTTCTGTTTTTGTGATGATTAATTCCTCAAGGGAGTCAATCTTTTTGTACAAACCTTCTTTTTCATCAGTTGGTGTTGTTGACAGATTTGCTTTTTCCTTTAGCTCTTCTATTTCTTGTTTTTCATTACTAGTAAAATCAGTAATTTGGTTTTTAAAATCGCTAGTCTTTTCTCTTAAATCATCATTTGTTAAAATGCTTAATTTACTAAATTCGATATTAATTTTTTCGATAATAGGCGTAATTTCTTTTACGTCCTTATCGTATTTGTTTCCAAATAATTTGCTGATAATATTTAATAATCCTGCCATGTATTCTAATTGTATAAGGGAAACAAATGTACTTTTATTACAAGAGTATACAAAATAAAAAAAGGCTGAAATTCAGCCTTTTTATTTAATACTCGTCTTCATTGAAAAAGAAGTCGTCCTTTGTAGGGTAATCCGGCCAAATATCTTCAATAGTATCCCATTGCATACCTGGTTCTTCCTCCACTAATTCTTGCAGATTTTCAACTACTTCCATTGGGGCTCCTGAACGAATTGCAAAATCAATTAACTCATCCTTTGTTGCTGGCCAAGGTGCATCTTCTAATTTTGATGCTAATTCTAAAGTCCAATACATTTTAAATTTGTTTTAATGTTTTGCAAAAATATATTTTTTATTGAATTGAAGGTGAATTTATTAATCTTTTTGCCACTCAATTTCTGTGGCGTTATTTTCTTTCAGAATAGCGCGAGCTAATACAAATAAATAATCCGATAACCTATTGAGGTATTGTATGTGTAAAGGATCTATTTCTTGATGCTGACCAAGAGCAACTAAATTTCGTTCAGCTCTCCTGCATACCGTGCGGGCAATATGACATATTGAAGCAGTAGGATGTCCTGAAGGTAAAATAAAATTCTTTAACATAGGCAATGACTCTTCCATTGTATCAATTGCTTTTTCCATCATTTCAATATTTTCGGACTTCACATTAGGCAATTTTATGCTATCTTTTTTTCCATCAAAGGAAATAATAGATCCTAAATTAAAAAGCTGATTTTGAATGTTAAACAATATCTCCTTATGAAAAGCACTGATTTTTTGGTCATAAATATTTCCAACAAATGCATTTAACTCGTCAATAGTTCCATAACATTCTAACTTAATATGGTTCTTATCAACCATGCTGCCTCCCAATAATTGAGTTTTTCCTTTATCTCCTTTTTTAGTGTAAATTTTCATAATATTTTAAAAACGAATCGTAAAATCTTCTTTACTTAACTCTGATTTAACAAACACAATTCCCACAAAAAACAAATCAATTGTTAATGTAGTGCTATCGTGTGCTTTAATATAGTTCCATGCATTTTCCATTCCATCAGACCAATGGATGTCATCAAAAACAAAAATAGTATCGTTATTGGCATATTCCAAGCACTTTTCAAAATAAGCTATGGTTGGTTTTTCTTGATGATTTCCATCAATAAAAGCTAAATCAATAGTTTTGATTTCTTTTAACTTTTCAGTAAGTGTTAAATTGAAATCACCTAAAGTAATTGAGGTGTTTTTTATATTTTGTTTATCAAAATTTTCTTGTGCAATTTTTGCTGTTTCTGGGCAGCCTTCAAATGTAAATACTTGTGCATTAGCATCTGCTTTTGCTAAGTAAGAAGTGCTTATTCCTAATGAAGTTCCTAGTTCAAGGATGTTTTTTGGTTTGTAAAATTGAATAATTCGGTAGAGTAATTTTCCAAATTTTGCATTCTTGGCTGAATTCTTAGCAACATCTTTTACTTTCCTTGTTTTGGAATTATTAATGGTGCTTCCCGCTCCAAAATCAGTAATCTTAATTGTTCTTTCTTGCTTACATAACTCTTTTCTTAGCGCCTCAATGTTTTTGCAAGAGTTGTCATCCGTTCTTTTGTCAATTACTTGTGTAATTAGCTCGTAAAGGAATGGTGCTTGTGCGGAATGTTTACTTTTAGCTCTGAAAAGGTACTTTATGTATCTGAAAATTAATTGCAATGCTTTCATGGGTTCAAAAGTACATTTTATTGCGCACAATTCACACAAAATTTACTGTGCGGACGAATCATTAATCTTCCCAAAGGAATGTCTTTTTTGCATTTGACACAAGAGCCAAAATCTGCATCAGTAATTTTGGTTTGCATAACTTTTAGTTGCTGCATTTTATTTTTTGCTTCTCTTAGAGCTGCTTCAACAACACTTTTGTTATTTATTGCATCCATTCGTGAAATCCTGCCAATTGCGTTTTCAGGAGAAATGGGTTTGCAAAGTTCAGTATACTCAGTTATCTTGTGCTGAGTAATTTCTATTTCGTTCAGTAGCTTTTGCTGTACTGCTTTTAGTTGTCCTTTGTCCATTAGTACAAAAGTATGGTTTTTTATGTACTTTTGTCATATGATAATTGTTACAGGTGCAGCAGGATTTATTGGCTCATGTTTGGTGAGTAAACTAAATGATTCAGGACAAACTAATTTAGTTTTGGTAGATGATTTTTCCAATGCAGAAAAAAATAAAAATTTAGTAGGAAAACAATTTTCAGCGCAAGTTGAAAGAAATATTTTTGTTGATTGGTTAAAAGAAAATGCTAGTAGTGTTTCAGCAGTTTATCATATTGGTGCGCGTACAGATACTACGGAATTTGATGTTGCTATATTTGATGAGTTGAATCTTAATTATTCGAAAGACTTATGGAGAATTTGTTCAGAATATAAAATACCTTTTGTTTATGCATCATCAGCCGCTACTTACGGAATGGGAGAGTTTGGTTTTGTCGATAATCATGAAGTAGTTGAAAAATTGGTTCCCTTAAACCCTTATGGCGATTCAAAAAATGATTTTGATAAGTGGGCTTTGAAACAAGAAGCACAACCGCCATTTTGGGCAGGATTTAAATTCTTTAATGTTTACGGACCTAATGAGTTTCATAAAAGTAGAATGGCCTCAGTTATTTTTCATGCAGTAAAACAAATTAATGAAACTGGTGGAATGAAATTATTTCGTTCACATAACCCTGAATATAAAGATGGGGAACAGTTGCGTGATTTTGTATATGTGAAAGATGTGGTAGAAGTACTTACCTTTATGATGCGAGAGAAAAAGGAAAATGGCCTGTATAATTTAGGAAGCGGTAAAGCAAGATCGTTTAAAGCTTTAGTGAATGCTACTTTTAAGGCTTTAGGCAAAGAGAGTGCAATTTCTTATATTGATACTCCTGAAGATATTCGGGATAAGTACCAATATTTTACCCAAGCAAACATGGAAAAATTAATATTGGCTGGGTATAGCAAATCATTTACTGATTTGGAATCAGGAGTGAAGGATTATGTTCAGCATTACTTGATAGATAAAAACTATTACTAAAGCTCTTCCCTTAATCGCACTAAGAAACCTCTAATGTCTTTTAGGTGATTAACAATTTCGATATTATCAATCGTATCCCCTTTATTTTCTTTTAATTTTTGTTTAGCTCCTTCCAAAGTAAATCCTCTTTCTTTTACTAAGTGATAGATAATGGTAAGGTTGTCCACATCTTTTTTGGTAAACATGCGGTTGCCTTTGTTGTTCTTTTTAGGCTTTAGAATCTCAAACTCTTTTTCCCAAAAACGAATTAATGAAACATTTACGGCAAACATATCGGCTACTTCACCAATTTTATAAAATAACTTTTCTGTGGGTTTTTCTTTGTAAGGCATTAGTCGAATGATTGATTATTCTGAGATGAAATTTCTAACATCTTTTCGTATTCCTCAGGGTTAAGGTCATTAAAGTAAAAATTAACAGGATTTATTTTTCTTCCGTCTTTATGTACTTCATAGTGTAGGTGTGGAGCCACTGATGTACCTGTGCTTCCAACATATCCTATTACTTCTCCTCTTTTTACTTTTTGTCCTCTTTTTACCGCATATTTTTTCATGTGCGCATACAAAGTTTTGTATCCAAAGCCATGATCAATTATTACATGATTTCCGTAACCTCTTCTGCTTCTCCTTACTTTTGAAACCTTCCCATCACCAGTAGCATAAATTGGTGTGCCTGATTTTGCTGAAAAATCCATTCCTGAATGCATTTTCCTTGTTTTGTAGATTGGATGAATACGGTATCCATATCCACTAGCCATACGGCTTAAGTTTTTGTTGGATACAGGTTGGATTGCTGGCAATGCAGCTAGCATATCTGATTTATTTTTTGCTAATTCAATAATATCATCAAAGGATTTTGATTGAATGTATAGCTGTTTTGAAATCTGATCTACCTTTTCACTTGTATTAATGATAAGGGCCGAATTATTAAATCCCTTTAGGTTTTCATATCGGTTTACCCCACCATAACCTGCTTTCCTGATTGATTTTGGAATTGGATCAGCTTCAAAAATTACTCTGTAAATATTATCATCACGATTTTGGACATCATCTAGAACCAATTCTACTTGCTTTAGTTTGTCATCTACTATTTCGTACTGAGTGGTGAGTATATCAATCTCTCTGTTCAGTCTTTTTTCTTTTGGACTATCAAAAAACTGGAAGAAGATGATAACCATTAATAATCCAGTAAAAGCACTCCCAATAAGGAAATAAAATAAACGTTTTAATTTATTTAATCCACTAAGTTCAATTCGTTTGTAACTTAGTGTTTTAGTATCGTAATAATATTTTACTTTAGCCATGTTAAAATAATTGCAGCAAATTTACGGATTTAACATTAGATAATATGTGAAATGCTGCTGATTTCTAACAACTTATTGTGAATTGTAAGAATAAAGATTAAAAATGAAAGCCAACACACTCAGAAAGTTATACTTAGATTTTTTCCAATCGAAAGAACATAAAATTGTTTCATCAGCACCAATGGTAGTGAAAAATGATCCTACTTTGATGTTTACCAATGCAGGGATGAATCAGTTTAAAGATATTTTTTTAGGAGACTCTGAATCTAAAAGTTTGCGAATTGCTAATTCTCAAAAATGCTTGCGTGTTTCGGGTAAACATAATGATTTGGAGGAAGTAGGGCATGATACCTATCATCATACTATGTTCGAAATGTTGGGCTCATGGAGTTTTGGGGATTACTTTAAGGAAGAGGCAATCAACTGGGCTTGGGAATTTTTGACTGAGGTTTGTAAGTTGGATAAGGATAGGTTATATGTTTCTGTTTTTGAAGGTGCAGAAGAGGATAAACTTGAGAAAGATAATGAGGCTTTTAATATGTGGGCTAAGTACTTGCCAGAGGATAAAATTCTTAACGGAAATAAAGAAGATAATTTCTGGGAAATGGGAGAGACAGGTCCTTGTGGTCCTTGTTCTGAAATCCATTTTGATAATAGAACTGATGCTGAAAGATCAAAAGTGAATGGTGCAGATCTAGTAAATGAAGATCATCCTCAAGTAATTGAGATTTGGAATTTGGTATTCATGCAGTATAATCGTTTTTCAGATGGAAGTTTAAAAGCCCTACCTAATTCTCATGTAGATACAGGAATGGGCTTTGAACGGTTAGCTATGATAATGCAAGGAGTAAAATCAAATTATGATACTGATATTTTTCAGCCTATTATTCAAGCTATTGCTAAAAGCGCTAAGTTAAAGTATGGCGAAAATGAAAAACAAGATATTGCAATGCGTGTTATTGCCGATCATATTCGTGCTATTTCCTTTTCTATTGCTGACGGTCAGTTGCCTTCCAATGTAAAGGCAGGCTATGTTATCCGTAGGATTCTAAGAAGAGCGGTTAGGTATGGGTATACTTTTCTTAACCTGAAAAATGCTTTTATGCATGAACTTGTTGAGGTATTAGTTAATCAAATGGGCTCACAATTTAACGAGCTTAAGGCGCAAAAAGACTTGATTCAGAAAGTAGTAAAAGAAGAAGAGGAATCTTTTTTAAGAACCTTAGAGGATGGTTTAAAAAGAATTGAGCAAATCACTAAAAATGCTAAAGGAGAAATTGCAGGAAAACAAATTTTCGAGCTGTATGATACCTATGGTTTCCCAGCTGATTTAACTTCACTCATACTTAGTGAACAAAATTTAAGTTTTAATCAAACTGATTTTGATGTGGCAATGCAAGAGCAAAAAGATAGATCCAAAAAGTCAGGAAAAATTGAGAAAGGTGATTGGGAAGTATTATTAAAAAATGAAAAGGAAGGGTTTGTAGGGTATGATTCTCTGGAGACTGAAGTAAAAATTACTCGTTATCGGAAAGTAAAAACAAAGGATGGAGAACAATATCAACTTGTATTTAACTTATCACCATTTTATCCTGAAGGAGGAGGGCAAATAGGGGATACAGGTGTAATTGAATCCCAGGCAGAAACTATTGTTATAGTTGACACGAAAAAAGAAAATAAGTTAATTGTTCATTTTACAGATGAATTGCCAAAAAATGTAAATGCCAGTTTTGTAGCGAAAGTAAATGCTGCTGATAGAAAAGCTAGTGAGAGAAATCATACTGCAACCCACTTGTTACAAGAAAGTTTAAGAACTGTGTTAGGTGTGCATGTAGTTCAAAAGGGTTCATTAGTTAATCCTAACTATTTGCGTTTTGATTTTACACACTTTTCTAAAATTGAAAAAGCTGATTTACAAAAAATTGAAGCAGATGTAAATGCTAAGATATTAGCAAATATCAATTTGAACGAACATATTGATCTGTCTTTAGCTAAGGCTGATGATATGGGTGCTATTATGTTGTTTGGTGAAAAGTATGATGATGTTGTGCGTATGATTCAGTTTGATTCTTCCAAGGAATTATGTGGTGGAACGCATGTAAATGCAACTGGAGAAATAGGTTTGTTTAAAATTTTATCAGAAGGTTCTACTTCATCAGGGATTAGAAGAATAGAAGCTACAACAGGAATTTGTGCCTTAGCTCATCTGAATAAAAAAGAGGAGTTATTAAATGAAATTGCTGGTGTTGTAAAAAACAAGGATTTGATAAAGGGAGTGGAGCAATTAATCACAACTAACAAAACTCTAGAGAAACAAATTTTAACTTTTAAAAAATCAAATGCAGGAAATGTAAAAGAAGATTTACTGAAAACTATTGTTGAGGTAAATGGAATCCGTTTTATTGCTCAGGAAGTAGAAATGGAAGCTGAAGATATGAAGAATGTTTCTTTTGCTTTAAGGAAAGAGAATAACTTGATAATGGTATTAGCTGCTAAGGTGGGTGAAAAAGCCTTGCTTACTGTTATGCTCACAGATGATGTCGTAGCTAAAGGTTACAATGCAGGAGCTATAATAAGAGATATTGCTAAAGAGATAGAAGGTGGTGGAGGCGGTCAAGCTTTCTTTGCTACTGCTGGGGGTGTGAAGCCTGGTGGTATAGTTGCTGCTT
>Ga0308025_1000440_pt1 | contig 21768 bp, 17 predicted proteins | sample Neamet422_FD_201298 | JGI IMG/M metagenome (GOLD analysis project Ga0308025, IMG submission 201298) | Marine microbial communities from water near the shore, Antarctic Ocean - #422 | ecosystem: Environmental > Aquatic > Marine > Unclassified | place: Southern Ocean | collected 2014-10-03
AAACATATTGCGTTGATAAAAAAGGATCTTCTCTTAAATCATTAAATGGATAGTTTGGGTAAAACATCAATTCACCAGTACCAGGAGAATTATATCCGCTCATGTTATTTATAAGACCTTTAGCAACAATAGATTTATTACCTTCTCTACTACCTCTAAGTATTTCATACCCAACTATTCCAGGTATTAACACGCCTTGATTGTCTTTAGGATATTCTATGTTAGAAAACTCAACACCAAGAACTTTAACGTTTCCATTAACACTATTATAATGATTGTCAATTTCATTAGAGGGTGCTTTATGGTGTCTTATTTTTTCTCCACAAAGATTACCCCAAACATCTGGCTTGTTATCAGGATACTCTTCCGTAGATTGCCAGTAAGCCATTTTACCTCTAGCAGTTATAATACCACCATCAGGCTGAAGTATAGAAAGGTTAGGCTGAGTAACAGTACCTGTATTATTGCCTTCAAAAAATAATTCAGGATTATTATCTATAGGAGAAGTAACCGTAGTTAATTCACCTGGTGTAGACTGTCTTCCTGGTATATGGAATGATGGAGTCTTGTCGTTTGTATTGTAAACCCACCTTATGAAATACGTGTAAACCTCATCTCTTAATAAACTTAGGTTTGTACCGTTGTTTCTATAGTAATCTTTTTTATATTCAACTGATACCCAATTAGTAGATATATTATTAGCTAGTATTTGATAATTAAAATCAAACTTAGTTACAGGAGCAACTCTTATTAAGTATTCTCCATTTCTAAAAATAGCTTTAGATCTTTCATATGCTGGCTTGTCTAACATTAAATCAGACAACGGGACCGTTACATTTGTAGCGGGGTCTATTCTGTCAATACTAATAACTGTTGTTCTAGTAGAATAATGACCCATACTTCTAGCTACAAGTTTTTGATTTACAAAAGCAAGTATAACTAATTCATATTCTTCATATCTTGTATCTAGAGCGTTAAGTTCTATATTTAAAGATCCATTAACGTTTCTATGGTCAAAAGTAGAGTGAATATTAGAAGGTAAAGAATAATCAGTTATTCTTTGTTCGTTTTGTGTATACGCTATAAAAGCCTGGTATGATCCATTCAGCATTTCACCACCATTCAATGATGGCTCTATAGTTATGCACGGGTTAGTTACAAGCCTGTCTAATCTTATAGCGTCACAATTTAATACGTCAGTATCTTCAAATACCAAGCAATCAGCAGACCCACTTACTAAGTCTTGAACCCAAGGTACATTAGTAAGATTAAGTTTTCTGTCCGGGTTTCTATCATCCGCCCAATAAACATCAAATGTACAATCAAAACCTTCTTTAGATTGACCAATGACAAGATTAGCTTTATTAAAATTAAGACAATCATCGTTCACAACTGTAGTGTATTGACAAAGCTTTTCATCAAAAACACCTACCTCACTACTTGTATTATCTGTAGAAAATAGAGCCCATTGTTCATCAGTAACATGTATAGCTCCAATTATAGTGTATGGTGCTTTGGTACAAAAAAGATTTGACTGTTCATTGCTTAGTATTCCTAGAGAGCCTTTATGTGTGTTTGAAGTAGCATTCCTTGCAGACTTATAAGCACCTTCTGGTATGGCGGCATCATTGAAATCTTTATTCATTCCTGCGTTAACTCCGTTAGCCGTAGGTATTGTAGTTGTTTGCTGTTTTGCCATTTTAATGTGTTATTTACAGTGGTATTTTGGTGGGAAAGAACGGAACATATCGTAGTACTTGTGGTACTGAGCTTTTCTATTAACTCTCCATATTTTCTGAAGTTCTTTAAAGTTTGGTGTATTAACGATTGTTAAAGCATAATTTCTAGCCGATCTTAACTCTTGAGATATCAATCCAAACTTATCTCCTACAGGCATATCATTCATTACCATGTTCTCTAGTATCTTCTTTTTTAAAGCGTACTCATAGTATTCATTAATCATATCATGATCTGGAACTAATAAGTTTCCTTCTATATCAACCATATTACTCATATAGTTTACATATATCTCCCCATTCTGAAATGAAGTTATTAAATGACCATACTCAAGTTTAGCTTCATCAGGACATCCTTTCCATTGAGTGTTAGGGCAATTCCAATCAATCGCTCCTTTATCAGTAATATGTAAAGGTCTAGAAAACTTGTAAGTTCTCTTTCTAGTATTTACACTTTGAACTAACTGGTATTCATCTCCACACTTATTGATTAAAGATGGACATGGTGCAGGTTCTTCCTTAGCACATGCGTTAGGAATACCGGGTTCTGGAGTGTAGGTAGGCTGTATAAGTATTTCTTCAACATGAGTACCTTGAGGAAGAGCTTCGTTAACAGTATACTCTCCAGCAATAAGAGCAAAGTTTATAGTATTAAAATCTTCTGGTAATCTAGCTTTCCCATTAACAACTTCAATAAAAGCCTCTCTAGTTTCTTGTATTCTTAACCCTAAGTCGTAGTTACATTTCTTAGCTATCTTGATAAGAGTCTGAGGTTCAACTAATTCGTTTAATGATATATTACTAAAATCAATCATTACATCTTCCAATAGTGTATCGAAAGTTCTGTATTTCATTTCTGTATTACTTGTATGCATAACTATCTAAGTATATTGTTTTTATTATCTCCGTCTTCAGCAGGAATATTAGCGGTTGCCAATATCTCATTTCTCACATCTCCTTCAATGTAAGCGAATAAATCATCAGGAACATTACTATCAGCGTCTTGAGCAGATGTACATAAGTTCTCATCATCAGGACAAAGTAAATGTCTAATATCTTCGTCCCAAACACCCTCTACAGATACCGCAACTATTTCAGTGTCTGGAAAATACATATAATTATCTATAAACCAATAGTACTGTCTTTTATTAAACTTAAACGTAGACGATTTAGTTATAGATGTATAAATTGCTGGAGTAGTTCTAAAGAACTTCATTGATCCGTCTATTGTTGATACAGTTCTAAACATAGGTCCGTTATCACCGTCAAACGGTTTAGGGATTTCTTCCTTAGTCCTCATGATTATACATCCTGTTTTTATTCCAGAACATGATGCTTTAACTTTATCAGTTTCAACTAAATCAAGAAAAGGTATAGTTTTATACTTACTAGCAAACCTTTTTGCTTTGTTAGCACCATCCTGTCTCTTAATATACATCTTGGCGTACTTACTACATACTGACCATAAATATCTATCAGTTAAGAAAGCATCTTCCTTTACTGACTTAAGACTACTTCTTACTCTTGATACTACTTGATTTATTGTTTGTGACATGCTTTTACATTATATGGTCTGTTAATTCCTTTTTCTTTTGTTACTGGTGAAGAAGTATCCAAATACCTATGATAGTCTTTTGGGAAGTTCTTTCCAAATGTTCTTTGATAATTCCTGCAAGGCGTAAAACCCCAAAGTTTTGAATCCGGGAAAACATTCATTACCCGATAATTATTATAAGATATCTTTCCGTTATATCCTTCTGTCTTCCAGTTCTGGAAATAAGCGGTCTTTCCTGTTTCCAATGTTTTCTGTCTATCAATCTGAAGACTCTTTCCTTTAAACTTAGTACAAGTTACACTACCTAAGTTCTGAGGTAATGATATTCCGGTAAACTCACTAATAGACTTCTCCCATATAATAGAGTTAAAAGTTGTAATGATCTCTTTAAATAAATGAATATCTAAATCATCATGTATCGAAATCTCCTTTTTAAACTCTTTCAAAAGCTTTCTGTTAAGAAACTGGTGAACTGTTTTTCTATGTCTCTTCCCTGTTAAATCTGGTTTTCTAGAACTCATCTATAGTATATGTTATTTATTTATGCATCAAATATACAAAAAAAACAAGACTCAACGGTTTCCTGTTGAGTCTTCATGTTATCCGTGGATTTTAAACCAACAAAGAACACGTATAACTATTTTTTAAACAGGTTGTATTATAGTCTTAAATCTTTTTGTTAATGTATAACATTCCGATGTAGCACATCGAGCCATTACTCTAACTTCATAAATTGCATTATAAGCTAATGATTCCAATAAGTATTCAGTTAAAGGAACTAAAACGGGAGGACTTAAAATCCATGTCCCACTTCCTAATACTCTATACTCAACAGTATAATCTATAGCGTTTTGAGATGCATCCCATCTCACCACTTTACTTTGTAACGGACATTCTATATCCGAGAATCTTAAATTTAATGGACTAAGGCAAGCAGTTGCTTCACCAAAATTAGTACATTCATTACATATACATCCAGGCATAATATTATTGTGTTAATTCGTTAATAAAAAATTGAGCCTTTCTAAGTACGTCACCTTTACCAGTAACTAAAAACTTTAAAGAGACTGATTCATTAGGAAGTAATGTTACCTTTTTAAACATCGATATATCCTTTTTAAGTTTATACGTTTTAAAAATACCTCTTATAGAGTTACCATTCAGAGTATTAACAACTTCAGATCCACCTATTGAGTTTACTTCGTTACCTAATACATCCATTAATGATGTTGTAATATCTATCTCATTCTTAGACTCCCATAATATAGTATCAACACTACTTACGTCTGTCTTGATTATAGCTCCATTCATGTTGCAACCAGTACTAGCCTCATCGATATCTGTTCCGTCTAACTGATATGAAACATTAACTATGTAAGTTTTAGCAGTTTCTGCTGTGTTTTGATATGTAAGAGTTTCATACACTGCATCAGGAAAATTGTAAAACGAAGTCCCTACAGGGAATGATAACGGTCTATCAGGAGCTTCAGCATAAAAATTCTCTAATATTGAAGCGTTTAATCCAGCTACACCTTGAATACCTTGAACACCTTGAAGTCCTGTAGAACCAATAGCACCTGTAATTCCAGTTGCACCAATAGGACCAGTAGCTCCTATATCACCTTGTAATCCTTGATTTCCTTGAAATCCAGTATCACCTTTATCACCCTTCAAGCCTGTAGGTCCTGCTGGACCGACACCCCCGCCAGTTAAACAACTATTATCTCTAACAGTTATTAATAGTTTTTCTATGATACTCACTAGGCTATCTCCAGTACTTATATCTAATTCACATATATCATCACCAGTCCAACAAACGCAATCAGCGTCATAAACTGTTTCACATTTATTTGCGTTTTCAGGGCAAATAGATGGATCATTACTGAATGTGTTGGGAGTGTTGATAGGAACGCTATTACATCCACTACAATCCCCACATTTTTTTTTATCTGTACAGCTCATGTTGTTTAGGCTTTAGTTTTTATTATTACATTATGACATTCTTTAGTACTAGAACCACTATAAGATGTAAGTTTAACTCTATAATCTGTTAAAGCAGTTAATCCTGTTATGATTTCGGTACCTCCAGAATTAGAAGGACCTTTAGATATTACTTTAACGATAGTTCCATCTAGTAACGATACTTCTATGTCGTTACTATAATCTAATGATTTAGAGTAAACTATCGTCATTGTCGTGCTAGCAGTAGTCAACGATGTAACAACTGAACAAACAACATCTTTAGATATATAACTCTTATGTACTCTTTCACAGATTGTTCCACTAGTATGTATAAACTTAGATGTTACAATTATCTCAACTTGACCGGTAAGATCTAAAACACTTAAGTTTATAGATTGACCAGCAGTATTAGACATTAAAGTAATCAAATCTACAGTTTCAGTTGTATCTCCACCGTTGTTATCTGTGAAAGAAACTGTTGAACCATTATCACTCCATCCAGGAGTAAACCCTTGAGAACCATCAGTGTTTATTAATACACTCTTAGTTGATTGATTAATAAATCTAGATCTAAAGTTCAATATCAAGCTTTCACATGAATAAGTATCAACATTAGCAAGAGCTTGTCTAACTGCAGTTCTTATATCTTTAACTACAAGCCATAAATTATTTATAGAATCTGACATATCTTTAGCTGGTTCTTCCCAACCTGGTAAAGTTCTCATTTCTCCAGTAGTACTTAATCTTGTTTGACCATGTATACCAGAATCTTTAGACATTCCACTACTTAATTTAGAGCTAGAACCTATTAAATCTTCTCTTTCGATTATAACTCTCTCTATTTCTTTAAGTCCTTTTGTTAAATGAACATCTCCTAAAGTAGAAACCCTTCTATCTAATCCAACAATAAGTTCTGTTTTTTCCGCTTTCTCTTTAGTTATCTTTTCAATTAACTCATCAGTAGAATTATTTTGTTCGTTAATATCCGATATGGCTTGAGTATTTGCCTCAACATCTTCTTCTAACCCACAAACCTTTTGACCTATAAGTTTTATGTATGATACTAAATCTGTACTAGTAACTAAGTCTCCAGATTCATTGGTATATGTAAAACATGCGGCCATGTCTACAAGACAATCAGTAGGACATCCTGCAGAAGCTGCTGTAGTAGAAGACCCTGTAGACTCCTCTAAAGCACATATATGACTTATCATAGACTCGATAAGTTCTTTAATGTCTTTTGGTTCTGTAGACGAATTATCAGCTACTAGACATCCTAATTCGTAATCAGAGATATCTAAAGATGTCATTACTGCACAAAGCTCAACAGCTATCTTATAAGCAACATCAGAAATACTATCTCCTTTACATAAACTTATACATTTCAAGTCTGGCCCTGACCAGATTACACAGTTACTAGATACTGGTGCGCATCCTTGTTTATTTGCTTTACTTGAGTTGATTGGTAATCCTCCGCCCATAATATTATATTGTTTTTACTTTTATTATTAACACTTAGTTTCAGTTTCGCAAGGCTTAACCTCTAAACACTTCTTGCAGTCAAAATCAGGATTATTCAATTCTCCTAACTCTAAAAGTCTTTTATTTATTTCTAATGACATTGAGTCATAAGGACAACAATGTTCTATACCGTAAATGTTACTTTGGTAGATCTTATACATGTGATCACCAAAATTACAGTTTATGTTTATATATTCTTCAGGAGAACAATGCTTAGAACTAAATCCAGGCTCTCCAATTTCTTTTTTTATGTCACAAGACTCTCCTAATTCAACAGGTATAAGTTCTTCTCCAGAACACGTTATACAGTTTGTGTGTGAGATTATTAAAGACTCATCAATAGTTGCAACTTCTTCACACTCACCTTCAGCAAGAACAACAGTCCAACATATACCAGTATAACCAGGTAATTCATAAGTAAGAGATTCATCTAAAGGAGTCTCTGTAGAAAAAGATATTATACCAGAACCATCTCTGCAGTCAGTAGCTATATAACAATTGCATTGAGTTTTTGCAGATGTATCAACCTGAACACATGTTGGAGCTCCGTTACATACTGATAACTGAAATCCTTCTTCACATATGAACCCAGAACCAGTTCCTGTATGGAATACTTCTCCAACCTGGTCTTTAGTACTAAATAATAAATAACTCTCTAATGTAGCTACATCCGGAACATTTAATAATTCATCAATTGTTGCGTCATATATTTCAGCTGCAAATTTACCCGCACCCGTAATATTAGCACCTAGTAATTCTATGAAATGAGTACCTACAGGTAGTGTTATAGGGAATACGTGCCATCTAGAGAAGTTATAAGTAGTAGCGTTTACGCTATCAATAATAACAGTTCCATTAAGCTTAGCTCTTATAGTGTTATCAGCAGCAAGACCTATATAATATACTTTTTCTTTTGAAACTTTAACACAAGTAGTGAATCCTAATTCTGTATTTTCTAATGCAAGTGTATTTGTTGGGTAATCAGAAAACCCCCATATACCAGCAAGATTCAACCTTCCGTCCGCAAGGCTTACAGGATTAGCTCCTTCTCCCCACACATCATTCTGTAATGTATAATCTTTAGTCAAGTTCGAATTAGCTTGATCAACCATTTCTGAACCGACAACTCTAATAGGGAACGGGATGTTATCAATATTTTCATAGAACACAGCACCACCAAAACCATGACCTGAAAAAGGTATAGCTGAAGCAGCAGTATATTGAGTACTATTAAGTATTGTAGGTTCTTGAGAAATAATAGACTCACATAAATCTGTGATACTATTTAAGTCATAACCTTCTGGACATCCACATAATGACATATTATTTCTTTTTTAACTGTTTAATTTCTACTTCTACTTTTGTTACACATGTTCCACAACATGCTTTACCATTAGATGCTATTTTCTGTTGACATCCACAGCTTAATACTCTTTTGCAATTCTGACAGTTCATAGTATTTATTTTTTAACAGTTACCTCCAAAGCATACAAGCTTTGCTAATAATTTTAAAGCATAATTATAAAGCTCCATCCCTTCTTCAGGTGTATGGCAAAACTCTACTTTTGCTTTTGCTCCTTTAAGCATGCTCTCAACTAAAGATATATCTGCATATTTCTTTTTAGCGATTACGTCTGGCGAACAAGAAGACTTCATGTTACAGTAAACTGAGTTTACTTTTTTAAGTGCTGAGGTAATCCTTAAATGATTATACTCAGCATACACATATTCATTTGGAGCTACACTATATTTAATAGAATAGATTCCGTCAGGTAATGCGTTAAATACATCCCCGCAATTATTTGCTTGTAACTCTAAATCACAAGCAGTTATGTTTTTTAAACAAAACCCTGGAGCAACATCTAATCTTACTGCACAAGTAAAACCAGGAACTAATACATCAATATAGCTACAATCTACAGGGATCTTATCCGAATAGATACTAGTATCCATGATGGGTAAGATACAATCATTCATTGTATCCAATATTTCAATACTTACAGTGTGTTTCATTTATATTTGTTTAAAAAAAGAGGCAAGAGTTTAGTCTTGCCCCTTTCTTTATGAATAAAAAATATTCGTATATTAGATAGTCTCTAACTGAACTGGGTTATTAGCACCAGTTAACCAAGCGTTTACAAATGCTTCAAAATCAGTATCTATTCCAGTCATTGGAATACATAATAAATATTGATCATTATCAAACGTTCCAGAAGCGTTATTATATCTAGGCACAACATGTAAAATGTTGTAAACAGTATATAATGCATTTCTGTCTACAGCTCCAACGATATCATTACCATTAGTAACTTCTCTGATTCTTAAGTCAGTTGATACGTTGTTTTGTTCGTAAGACTGAGAAAGTATTAAATCTCTTAATACTGATTCTCCAGTTCCCATAACATGAACAGCTGGTCTAAGAGCAGCAATAACAGCTCCTGTTGCAGATGAAGGTGAAATACCATCAGATACACATAAGTGATCAAAAGTACATGTATCACCAGACTCATCTAACATAGACGCTTGCATGATTAAAGGTTCGATCTCATAATTATCACTAGGTTGGAACGTACAGTTACCAAATTTAGTTTCCATATAAGCTGATTCTAAAACAATTCCTCCAGTACAGTTAGGTGTAGCTGGTGTAAAAGTAGAAACATATGCAGTAATTGGTCTAACAGAAGCGAAAGATTGTCCACCAGCAGAAACAGTAGAAGCAGCAAATGCAGTACCTACAGCATTTAAAGTAGTACCATCAGCAGCGAAATAAATACCTTCAACAGCTACAAATTCGTTAGCTGGTAAATATAAATCCCAAGTTACACCTTCATCACAAGTAGCAGTAACACCTACGTTTACTAATCTTTGTTCTTTAGATTGTCCGTTTAAAATTGGATCGTTAACAATACCTGCCATCCAAGATGCCATTACTGAAACTGGATCAACTAAAGTTGGAATAGGTCCATCACAACAACCTGTATAAGCATCTAATGTGTTATATAAGTTACGGTTTAAGTAAGCTAATACTGGAGAACCTTTAACATCTAATCTTAAATGGTAAGTTTCATCACAGTAAAAAGAAGGTACACAAGTACCTGCAGCTAAACCTGAAGTTAAGTTTGGTGTAGAACCAATACCAATCATATTAGAAACAGCTGCTGCAGAATCAGTTCTGTAGAATTTGTTAATAAATTTAGGATTGATCATTTTAGACTTTGTAGTCTCTTGGTATCCTCCGTGAAAAGGTCCGATCTTATCAGAAGACATCAATGATGTTGCCAATAAAGTTAATGGTTGTCCTGCTGCTGGAGCAACTATCGAAGGCATTCCAGCCGAAGCTTGATCTGCAAACGTGATAGCACCAGCACCGTGAGTACCTAATAAAGAAACCGAAGTTTCTCCTGCTGCATTAATATAACCTGCTCCGCCTGCGAAGAAAGTCTTACTAAATGCATGATTAAAATAAGCCATGTTTTTTGTTTTTGTTTATAAATATATACTTTAAGATAGACATTATATTCCTTAAATACAAGGTATCGTCTTAATTATTTCTCTCTGCAGAGCTAGAGCCTCTTTGTTGTTGACCAGGAGATTCTGTATCTCCAGCTAAAATGTTAACTGCTTCATCAATGATTAGTTCAACTATATCATCTTTAAATTCACATTCAACGTTAGTATTAGTGGGTACAAGTTTGTAAGGATCATTAGCTCCCAGAATTTCTATTCTTACTGGGAATCTATAATATGTTAAATACGGCTCTACAACTTCAAACTCATCATTAGTGTATATTCTTACATATCCACCAAATAAAGTTGAAAACGTTTCTCCCCAAGATAAACTCGGCTTCTTGTTTTCATCTCTAAGTAAAAGACCTCTATTGTCTTCTTCGGCCAGATACACAATCATTTGTTTTGCTACATCACAACATTCGTTTTTAGCCTTACAATTAACTCGTTTGTATTCAAGATAGTTGTCTGGAAGTTTGTTTGTAGATTCTACAAATAACTCCTTAACAACCATAGGAAGATTAACATCTGTTAATAAGATTTGCAAATCATCAACTCTTCTTTTAGACTGTTCATCACCGTCTAAGTATTGATTAGCACCTCTCAATTGTCGTCTAACCCACTCAATCTGAGCCTTATTAAACGCTTCAACTATTTGCCAAGCCTCTATACTGTCATAATCACTTGATGACAATTTATTAAGCCTTTCTGTAGTTTTTATCTGTATAGTCGTATTATTCATAATTATTATTTATTCCATTCAATCTCAACATCAGTAACCATAGTGTCTAAGATATCTTCATTAACTGGATCTTTAATAAACTCTAAAGCTTCAGCCATGTTTCTACCTAATAAGATACCAGATGATTTATGTTTAATATGACCATCAGCAGTACCGAATACATATTTGTAATATGATGCATCCTTTAAAATACATTTAAGTCTTAATTCTCCACTAGTAACTTCAGCTTCTTCGTTGAATTTTATAGCAGCTTGTTTAACTGTTTTTTCAGAACCTTTACCATTGATGTAATCATCTAATAAACCATAAATAATATCAGAAGGTGTACTCTTTTTGAATTGTGCAGAACCAATCTCTAAAGATTTAAGTATGTACAACATTTTAGTAGTATCACTATCAGATAATATTTGTAATGTAGATAAAGCTTTATTTTTAAGTTTTCTATGAACATTCTTAACAGCTACCGTACTTTCATTTCTGTCTAAGAAAAACTTCTTAGGCTTAGCCATTGATAATGCATCTTCGTAAGATTTTGCACACATATCAAAACCACCAGCTTCAATCGCGCAAATAGTTATTAAATCGAAATCATTAGCAACTGGATCCAAATAAACTGTTTCATTACCTGCTTTCAATTCAATCTTGTTCCATAACTCTGAATTGTTAGGAGACATAATAACAACTTTTTTCCAGAAATCAACATCATCGATATCAATTGTGTTTGCTGCCATGTTCTCTTCTAATCTTGCAACAATAGTTCTGATTGCTATAATCTTTGCCTTCTTAACTTCAAGGTCTTTAATTCTTTTAATCTCAGGAGCAAATTCATTTAAACCTGTAACGTATCTTTTGATACCATTAAGTTCTAAACATGCTAACTGCTCTGTGTGATATACACCATCGTGTATCACCATTTCACTATCTTCTAATCCCATGTTCTGCTTTCCTTTTTCAAAGAAAGGTTTAATAGTGATTATTTTGTCTCCCTCAAACGGTAAAGAAGCTCTGTTTCTTGTTTCTACTTTTGTAAATGACATACTTTTGTTGGTTTAATTAATACTAGTCATACTCTATCGTCAAAGATAGTGTTTTTTTATTTAATAAAAGCCCCTGCCACTTTACGCAACAGGGGCTCTTTATTTTTGTATAAAATACTTATGATATTTCTATTAGAAGCTTCCTCCAGTAATAGGGTTTCTCATAACGATTTTTAATACTTTGGTCGCATCTTTAACCCAGATAGCAGGCATAGTTTGAGTCATCATAACTCTATACCCATTAAACTGACCTGAAGATTGGAATCCTTGAGATCTACCCATATAATCCATAGTACCATTTTGATACCACCATTTCAATTGGTTATCCCATTCTAACTTAAGTAAGAAGATGTTATCGTTACCAGTATCAGTAATATCAAATATTACGAACGAGTAAGAAGATAAAGGATGCCCATCAATGATAGGGTTTTCAATATTGTTAGTATGTAAATTATCAAACGCAGAGTTTAATACAAACTTAACGTTAGCTAAGAAAGGGATTACATAAGAAGTATAAGCGAAACCGAATCCTAAATCCATTCCTTGACCAGAAATAGCACCTAAATCAGCAGCATCAATTACCATTCCAGCAGCGTTAGCTTCTTTCTTGATAGCTTCATTTGCTAACTTCATTCCACCAATACCAGTTTGAACGATTAATTGTCTTTTTGGATCTGGACCATTAAACTCAACTCTACCTTGATAGAAGTTGTATAATTCAGACTTGAATAAATCTAAAGAGAAATTCCCTTTATTATAAATTCTTTTGAATGAGTTATCTAATTGTTTCCATAAACCTACAGACATTCTTAAATCATCTGGTCCGTCTTGTTTAATTCTTCCACCGTGACCCCACATTAAGTAAGACTCGATATCTTGAGCGATTTTAGTTAAGTGAGCGCTTTCTAATCCAGTTAAGAAAGTTCTATTTAAAGAACCATTCTTCATTGCATTTTTAACGTACTTATCACCTTTACTTGCAGTTAAAGATTTTAAATCAGTAATCGAAGGATCTTTAGATGTGTTAGCATCGAAGTTTCTCCAGATTTCAGTAACAGGAATAGTACCATCAGCATTCATTCCATTCTTAAGCATCATTGCTGCTCTAGAAGAAATAGTATAATGAACGTGAGCTTCAGAACCACCAACGTAGTTATAAAATTCTCTAGTAGAAGTCTCAGTAGAGATATCAGAGAATCTTTCTCCGTATTCACCTCTAGCAGAAGATTTTCTGTGGAATTTAGTTCCAACAGTTAAATATCTGTTATCTAAAAACTTAACGTTATCGTTGTTCACTAATCTTACTGTATAAACTGTACCATCTGGTAAAGGTAAGATGTCTTCATCTGTAATGAACATCTCAGCACCATTGTACTTGTCATAAGTAATAATATCTCCGTGTCCAAAAGTTCTTTTGTTTAACTTAATTCTGAATGTTGTTCCATCTTGACCTTTTAAAGTGTTTGCTGGTTCTACATCTCCAATGATATGTGGTAAATCTTGAGCTACTGGAGTGTTCCAAGTATACTCTCCTTTACTGTTCTTTACCATAATCACATTCTTACCTCCGAAGCTAGACATTTGATATAGAGGCATCTCTACTTTTTGAGCCATTGCCCAAATATCAACAGGACCTAAATCCGTTGGAGCTGCGTCTTTCAACATGTTAACTAAGTGGTATGAGTCTACGTGAGAACTAGCTTTATAGCTTGTGTCTCTCAGGTATATACCGTTGTTTAAAACTGGTGTTGCCATTTTTGTTTTTGTTTTTTGTTTATATTATCTTTTAAAGAACCCTTCAGTTCCTGGTCTATTAATTTGTCTTCTTCCTTTAGTAACTAACTTAGTATCTTTAGAATTTGTATCATTACTAGACTGTGCAGTCTTTAGTTTTTTAACAGTTTCTTTTGTTACTTCTCTAGTTATCCCTTTCGTAATCTGTTTCTTGTATCCTTCAGGATCCTTAAGTAACCATAACGCCTCAGCGATTAATGCATGATTCGGTTCAATGTATTGATGTTTCTCTATCAAATGACCAAACATGTTAGTCTTGTTTCCTGACATTGAGTTATGTGTAGCTGAAGTTAATCCTTCATATAACATAGCTTGAATCTTTGGTGGTAATGCCACTCCGTTCAATTCTTTAACGTTCAATGTATTATATACATCTTCAGTATATCTCTTAGAAGCATCTTCTCTCTTCTTAGTTTTAGCTTCCTGTTCAGCAACTCTTTGCTTAACAAGTACTTGAGACATTTCATCAAGCTTAGGTTTAAAAGCTTTTGCTTTCTTTTCTAAATGACCTAAATCATCCCATTCTTCTATTTGCTCTTCGATCATATCAGAATCACCAAATTGCTTAGCTGTTAAGTAATCTCTAATAGCTTGTTTCTGACCATTCTCTTGAGTTATATCTAAAGACTTAGATTCTTCTGAAGTAGCTAATGCTTTAAACAATCCTTTTAAATCTGTACCTCCATCAGCAACATATTTTGCTGCGTATTGAAGTTCTTCTGGTAAAGACTCATAAAACTCTTTAGGAGTTGATTCTTTAACGCTCTTCTTTTGTTCTTCAAAGTTAGTTTTAAATAACTCTTTAAAATCTTCAGCAGTATACTCACTAATATCTTTGTCATCTTCAAAACCGAATATAACTTCAGATTCGATAAGCTCTTTAGTGATATCAGCTAATCCAGATAAAGGAGAATCACCAATAGTGTTTTCTTCATCATCAAGACTTACTAACTTATCAAGATCTTCGTCTGTAACTTCCTTTGATTCCGGTTTTTTATCTCCCTTAGCTTTGTCGTCATCCTCTTCTTCATCTTCTTTGTGAATTTCTTCGTCAGATAAATCATCTAAATAAGATACATCAGCTTCAGGCTTCTTAGAAAAGAATCCTGTTTGTTCTCCAGTCTCTTCAACTTTTTTAATCTCCTCGTTTGGAGTCATTACTGATTCAGCACCGGGAACACCTAATAAGTTATCCAATGCTTCGTCCGATATTTCTACCGTCTTTGTTTCTACTTTTGACATATTTGTTGGTTTGTTGTCTACTTAAATGTACTGAACTATCACCTAATAAACTAATTAAGTTTATGAGAAAAACCTAACTAGATTCATTAAAAGGCAATATATAGCTATCGTGTAAACTTGTTTAATTACTTTTTCTTTTTCTTATCAGTTTTTCCGCTGTCTTTCGTGTCATACTGATTTTTGTTTGTTCTTGCAATATTAAGCTTATCTTTCGACATATCTCTCTGTGCTTGTATTTTTTCTCTCTCTATAGACATTTTATCACCATGTTGAGTTCTTTTGTCGCTTTCCTTCTCTCTATCGAAGCTCATAGTGCTATCATACTGATCACCTTGTCTTATTCTATCCATAGAATCTTTAAAGTCACTTTGACCATTGTCATCAAGATCAACCATAGCTCCAAATCCTGAAGCTTTGATTTCTGCAATAAGAACATTGTTACGTCTCGTTTTCTCAGCTTCCATAGATTCGTAATCTCTAGTTGCTTGTTGAGCTTGTTGAGAAGCTTCATTTTGTTGTTGTTGCATTTGTTGTTGATGCTGTTGTTCTTCAGATCTTTGTTTGTTAACTTTTTGCTCAGAAGCTTTCATTATAGCATCTATCTCTGGAATAGAGTCAGCTTTTAAAACATTACCTAAATCATATATACTAGCACCAGATGTGTTATTACTCATAGCTAAACCTCTAAGTCTCTCCATAGTAGCTCTGTGATTAGATTTAGTTGTAGCATAACAGTTTATGTCTGCTAACATTAAATCTGTACCATTGATCTCAAAGTTTATTTTTTCGTGAGCAGAAGTTAAATACTGTAATCTAACAGATGGATTAGTACTATGATAGTGCTGAGCTAAATCTGTTCTCATTTGATGAACTCTTGGCATTAACTGATCCGAGTGTTGAATAAAGTATTGTTCAGTCTTAGCGTAAGAACCATTAACAGCTTGTCTAACTCCTTCAGCAGTTTCTTGCTCAATAGCTTGTCCCATTCTTTGTGGAGACACTCCAATGTTTTCGAAAGCCTGTTGCTTAAAATAGTTAGCTAACTGGGTTCTAGACATGATCCTATTCGTTTGTTCAAGATTAAGAACTTGTAAGTTCTGCATCGCGATAGGATTCTCTGTATTAGTTATAGTAGTATCAAAAGGAATCATACTGAAATCCTTCATTGCTGTATATGCTTTTGCTAAGTTATTCTTCCCCCAATCTTCACCCATAGAATGTCTAGGAAGTCCGTTTTGATCGAATGCTATAACTGTACCAAGCTCATCTACTAAGATATCTGATATTTGATTATTAACAATGTTATAACCTATTTGCCATGGCTTCATTAAATCAACACATGTAACAGACCTAGTATTTCTATCAGAGAATACTCTACCTTCTACTGGTAATTTAGAACCAAAGATATTATTGTCTCCTTTAAACTGGAATTTTAACCTTCCTATTTCATTTTGATTGATACCTAAGTATATTGGCTTAATACCAACATCTGATGTATTACCATAATAAGTTCCTTGATTAGGACCTATCTTGACACCACCAACAACTTCGTTTATATATACCCATTCAATATGTTCTCCAAAGATTAATGTATCTTTATTTTTCTCTGAGTATAAAGTATTATTATATAAAGGTTGAGTAGTAGTTTCATAATCCTCATCAATCAACTCATACGTTTCTTCACCAAAATCATCAATCTTAGTTAAGTATCCTAATTTTCTTTGTGTTTTCCAGTATATTGTAGCAACTCTAAACAACCCATCAGAGAAGTTAAAGTTTATTATATCTTCAGTCTCTCTAAGTACTTCATTTAAAACGTCATCTTCACTACCGCTGTTTACACCATTTGTAGCAGCGTATTGACGATAACCTAATGATGGCATTTCTGTATTTTCAGAATGACTTAAGTTATGATTGTAAAACGAACCATCATTTTCTTTACCAGCAATAGCCATTGCAGAACCTAGTCTAAGCTGTTCATCTTTAAGCATTAACATTTGATCTTCAGTCATGTTCCATCCGTGAGCATCAATAACATCAGGTAGTGTTAATAACTCAAGTTTCCCAACGTGCGAACCTTCAGATATATATCTTTGATTTGGAGATTTTTGATAAAACGTAAGTAAAGGATTCCAAAGTTCTACCTTGTAATCGTTATCCATCATCTTTAAATGCCAAAATTCTCTATCTGTAATAAGCATATCTCTAAACGCAACCTCTTCAAGTTCATCTATACTAAACTTTTCCATATCAGATTCATACTGGTGCTGAGCCCATTGCTCGTGCATACTTCTGTATTCTGTATTATAAAACTGTTGAATCTGAGGAAGAGTCTTCATTTGATTCTGCATCTCTTCATTAACTTTAGGGTCTCCGAAATCCATACCTTGATCTTGAAACTTTTGCTTCATCATCATTTCTGCATCAGCTAATAATCTCTCTTCAATCATAGCTTGTTTACCAGCCATCATTTCGTTATAACTATGATCATCTACTGATCTATAATGTAACTTAGTGTTTCTTTTAGAGAATTCATTAACCAATGTATTAATAACATTAGGTATGATAGGGAAAAACTTAAGCTCTAAAGCTGAGTCGTCACTATCCATAAGTTGTTCTACTATGTCTGTGTATTCAGGATTGTCTTCTACAATGTAATCTTCCTTATCAATTACACCATTAGCTAGTTTGTAATTCTTAAGAAGCCTCCTAGAGTTTTCTCTAAGAGTTTTTATACCTTCCCACTCATACCAATCCATAGCATTTGCTGCCCACTCTTCATCTTTTTCTTTTCTACTAAGAAACTGAATAGGCTGAGACAAAACAGATGTACTTTTACTATCTACTTTTGCTCCTGCCTTAATTTGCATCGCGTTTAATATCTTCATTATCTAATGTTTTTAAATGGACTTCTTTTGGCACTACCTCCTCTATTACTACGTCTATTCTTAAATAGTCCTTTCTTAAAGTTATACAAATCACTTGACTTATGCAAGTTTTCATCAACCTCTTTACGTTTCTTATAGCCTCTGTTTGACTCCTGTATCTTTATGAAAGACACTAAGGCTGCGAAAGAAACCAGCCTATCAACGTTAAGACCTACCCTGTACTTACTCATCTCTTGTAAAAGCATTGGATCAGGTATTCTTTCAACACCATACTTGGTGCTTTTAACAACTCCATCTTTATCAAACTCCTGATCTATTTTCTCTTTAAGGAATTCAATAGTATAGGAAATCATATGATTCTTAAACGTTGTTCCTGTATTCTTCCAGCCGTACTCTTGATATACTGAAGTGTTAACACCTAGATTTTTCAAGAACAGTATTTGATCTTTAGGAACTAAGTACTTTTGAAGTTTTTTGGAGATCATATATTGAATGAAGTGAGAGATATTATTCTCTACTAATGTCCATGCATTATACCATCTTACTATTTTTTCTAATTGTTTATGAGTATCATTAATATCATCGTATCTTCCACACCATGCAGCAACTATTCTTCCAGGTTCAATATGTCTAATAACTTCCCCTGCTTCGTTACGCTCTATCTCAAGAGTATTCTTATATATGTATATACTACACAAAGATAAACTGGTTGTAGTTTTACCTTCAGCAACTGGATCAATAGAAGCGTAGTATGTTCCCCATTCATTATTATCAATAGGCCTTTCCCACACTTGAAGAACACCTTCTTTGTCTGTTCTTTTTTTATCAATAGGAAACTGATCAATAACAGATCTATTAGATATAGATGGTTTTATCTTCCCTCCTTGAGCTTCATCAAGCTTTATGCGTTCGTAATGGTATTCTTTATTATCAATCCTGTCTTGTTGTTTAGTAAGATATTCCAAAGGAAATACTGCTTCTTCTCTAAAGTCGAACGCTTCTTTGATATTTGTAGGTTTCTGTGATACCCTTAATCTATATATTGATGGATCAAGTTTAAGTCTCCAGTCTGCTCTTTGTTCTTTTATTGCTTCAAGAGATTTTTCTACTTGAGAGTTTCCATATTCATCAATAAAAGGCTTCATTGACCATTGCTCAGGAAGGAATAATCCATGAGTACCTATAGTTCCTTTGTCGTCCATCAGATTTGTCGTCACACTATAGAAGTCGTTTTCTTCAGGTTCTAATATGAATTTCTTTAATGGTTCACATTGAGAAAGATCACCTACAGAACCTGCAGCAATAAATTGACCGGTTAGGATCATTCCTGAATAAAGTGCAGGTCTCATAAACTCATAAGTCAAATCTAACTTAGGAGCAACACCTGCCTCTTCATGGAAAAAGTATCTACAAGGACCACCGACACCAGATGTCGCATCTTTATCAAATGTATGTGATGTGAATGTAGAAAGTCTTCCTTTAGTAATGTCTCTGCCCTCTACTCTTATTTTTATCTTTTGTTCCCAATCTCCAACTGACCCAGGATTATGTGCTCTTATCCATGCAGTATGCTCATTAAGAAAATCAGAATATTCATTAGCAATCTTCCATGAACCTTTAACGTTTATGTAATCTTTTAATGATGCTCCCATTTTTAACTTTGCACCTTGATCAAACCAATAAGCATTTATCATTAAAGCTACATGATAATAACTAGAGGCAATCTGTCTCTTCTTTAATATGGCAGCATGTTTATTATTAAGTTCTGCAAGTAACTCATACAAGCTCAAATAATACTGTATATCATAAATATCTGGAACACTGTAAAGTTTCTTGTCTTTATGATAGATAGGTAGAAAGTTAAGCCAGAAATAATATACTCTCTGAATATACCATGACTCTCCATTCTCATCTATAAATATAGCTCCAGATGTAGATTTTTTCTTTTCGAAATCCCAGTATTTTATAAAATCCCTGGTTCCAGATGGATGCTTACAGTAATATCCATTTTTAATAAAGCTTAAAGATTGTTCTTGCCAATGTTTTACATTACTTGTGAATCCGCATTTACCTGGTTCTTTAAACTTGGAGAGCACAAATGTATTGAAGTCGTCTTTAGTATCAAAAACCGTGTCTTCAATCCATTCACCATTTCTACTAGTGGATATACTTATTGGATAATCTTCTTCTAAAAACATATATGTTTAATTTTCGTCATAAGCTAAGCCTCTTCCGCCTCTAACTCTTGATGATTGTTCTTCTTTTAAATCTTTATAAGCTCCTTTAAACGAAGCTCTTATTTGATCATAACTTTTTGCTGCAGAAATAAGTGATGCCATATTACCATCTCTACCTGTTGTTATCTGTTCAGTCTTCATAAATCTAGAAAGATTATCCAGCATACCAGCAATACCTTCATAAGCTCTAGATATTGGAGTTTCGTACATTTCTCTCATTTTGTCTAAAGCTAATCGTACAACTCCATCTTCAGTTGAGAATTCAGCTCCTATACCTTCTAATATTGATTCTTCCTTATCTTCATCTTTAAATGAGAAATAAGGATTATCATCAGTTGACGGATAGGTCATGTAGAATAGATATTGATAAACCTTAAGGTATTCATCATCTTCTTTGTATTCATCCATTATAGCTTTTAACCAAACAATTGTATAACAATGTTCCGTAGGGACTACCTTATCATTTTTTATATCAAATAGTTTTGCTATCATTTTCTATTATTTTTTATGTGAGCAATCATTGTTATAACATCCTTTTTTAAATAAGGAGCATCATAATCTATTACTTTATCAACTATAGGTTCGCCATCTTTAGTGGTCATTATAATTGGGTATCCATACTCATCTTCTCCTTCTTTACAGAATACAGCATGTCTTAATGTGATCTTTCCAGGTTTTAACTTAGGATTATGCTTTAACATTATAAACATGTATATACTCATCTGAAGACAATAATGTTGATAAGAACAGTCTTCTAAGTGAGACATTGGTGACAACATCATTTTAGATTTATTCTCCCAATTTACAAAACTGTTCATCTTAATCTCTTTGTTTGTTTTGTAGTCTAATAGGTTTATAAACCCATCAACAACATCTACGTAATCAGCTTGACCACAGATACCTGCAGATTTTAAATATACAAAATGTTCAGGATATACTCCTTCTTTAAGTTTTTGTTCTGGAGCAAACTTTGTAGTACCTTGTGTTATTGGTTTCACAACAGGAACCTGTGTTCCATTAATAGTCATGGTGTTGAACGATAGTATATCACTCTCTCTTTGGTTATGATAATAAGTACCCATGGTAGTAGCTCTAAGAGCTTCATTTTTCCATATGTCTTTTATTTTCTCAGCACCAACACCGTACCATTTCGATTTCTTATTCTTATCACATTTAATAGCAACAGCGTCTGAATCAAACTTTTCTTTAAAAGTTGCGATTATAGATGTTGTACTTATCCAATCAATATTTTCTCCATCAGTACTCTCATACTTATGACCTTCCTCTGTGAATTTTAATGACATATGTTATAGTTTTTTAGCTCCCCATTTAGGGTTTGATGTATTTGCACAAGACGAATCTTCATCTCTAAGCTTTAACTTAAGAGAACACCCGCATAAAGAGCAGCATGGAGAGGTAAGTTTAACAAAACACATTTCACCATCAGTATCTACATCTTCGCATTTCATGCATTCATCAAGTCTTTCATTAAACATTTTCTCTATAGATGCTTTTTTAAGAAGAGTGTTTTTTATACCGTTAGCTAT
>Ga0308025_1000442_pt1 | contig 21725 bp, 14 predicted proteins | sample Neamet422_FD_201298 | JGI IMG/M metagenome (GOLD analysis project Ga0308025, IMG submission 201298) | Marine microbial communities from water near the shore, Antarctic Ocean - #422 | ecosystem: Environmental > Aquatic > Marine > Unclassified | place: Southern Ocean | collected 2014-10-03
CAACCTGGTGTCCGTGAAACCTGTCATTGGCATCACATGAAGGCGCATTATTTCTGGTCTCATCAAAGCATCAATACCTTCAGAATCATTCCACTCGGACCTCTTGAAGGTGCGCATACAAAGTAATCATTAGCAACAATAAGTTGTGCTATTTACAAAAATAGACCCATAGCAATCAGAAGGGTTCAATCGTCTGCGCCTTTACCCAAACAAATAGGAGGAGAGGTTGTGAGACTAAGACATATCGACCGGATTCGTGCTATTGCAATACTTTGCATGGTTCAAGTGCATACTGCTGCAATTATCCCTCCCGCAGGAATTTCCATTGATCATCCACTGGCATTTGTCTCGGCAGCAATTGGAGGAATGGCTGCCCCACTGTTTGTAACAATCTCTGGATGGGCAATGTATACAAGTGCAAAGAGGAGGAGTGAATCTGAAAATAATGATTTTCCATCTTGGATGCGCTGGGTTGTTCCTCGATTCACAATTCTAGTGCTATGTCAATTATTTGTTAACTCTGCACTCTTGTTAGAAAGAGGAGGACGCTTCGAATGGATGACTCCAGGAGTGTTAACATTGCTAGCATTGGCAACTCTTCTAGGGCCAGCTTTAATCTTCCTAAAGAAAGGGCATAGAGTCCTTCTACTACTATTGTTGATAATTTCGCCACTGATAATTGGAGACCTAAGTGGTTTAGGATTTAGTTGGATAGAAAGGGTCTCATCTCAAGGCTTTGGACAATGGATTGAGCGCCTTTTACTAAACGGAACTTATCCAGCATTGCCTTGGTTAGCATTCATAGTACTCGGCAGTCTTATTGAAGATTATAGAGATGATTCATCAACTCCAAAAATAGTCAAATTTGGTTTAGTGCTGATTGGAATGAGCATGGCATTTTCATTTTACAAGAAAATACCTTGGGCATTGACAACGGGCGATGCAGTTCTAACATTTTTCCCCGCTAATAGCCCATTCATATTTACTTCAGTTATTCTTGTAATAATTTTATTCAAACTATTACAAGGAAATGAGATGTCGGGTGGAGAGCCGTTGGGTGGAACAAGATTATCATGGTTGGAGCCGGCTGGAAGATTGTCATTAACGATATACGTCATGCACTTTGTAGTACTGGGAATTATAGCATTTGAAATGCAAAACCATTCGCGCCCTGATGTCTATCTTGCCTTTTTATTTACTCTTGTTCACACTTCTATTTGGATACCTTTGGCAATTTTACATGAGAAATATATCCCTGAAATATCCTTTGAGGGTTTGTTGAGAAAGTTCAATTGATTTCGAGTTCGTTAATCGCTTTAGCCGCTGCTACAACATCACCGTCTTCCCACCAGTCAACCGCGATGAATGTTGGCCGCTTGCCATGTTGTTGCCAGCACTCCTTGCCTCGTTCAATAAGGAAATCAACATCGTTTGCTTCATCTCCACGCGAAGGGTCAGATAATCCTGCAGGTCCTCTTAACCAGTTATTCATGTGGTAAACTTCTTGCTCAGCATCGCCGCGTAAGACATCGCAATTCATATCCTCTGTATTTTGTTCAGCGTAATTGGTGGTCCAACTATGTGTTAGGAAATCATGAATCCAAGGATGTGAATCATCTCCACCCTGTTCCCAAAATATGACCAGAGTAGTGTTTGCCTCGACCAATTGCTGTAATGTAGGCCAAGGGCTATTCGCTTGATGAATGAAAGCTTTCTCGTACAAGTTTGAAAGTTCAAACACCGCTTTAAGATGTTCAACTTGAACATAATTTTCAACTAAAAGAGTGACCACATCGCGAGGGTTCTGTTCCATTTTATCACGTAAGTTGGTTAGCCAATTTACCGAATCTATATTTCCATAACTGCAAGGACTGAATCCTCGGTCATCATCTCCATGGCATAATCGAACTGTTTCAACGCGTTCATCACCAAGAGTTTCATAATGTGTATCTATCATGAAAGCCCTCATTCCAGCATTCCATTGTGCATCAAGTCCAGTTTGATGGTTGCTGGCTGGATAATAAATTCCATCTTGGTGAGTTGAAAAGGCATTATGTGTTTCTGGGAATGTCACATTATCATAAGTTCGTAAGCAGAGAATCAGCAAACCATTACAGGGCTCTGAAGGAAGTTCTGGATCTTGGGATTGGTCCATAGGAAGCGTGTCAACTGTAGGTGCAATACAACCTGAAAATATCAAAATGAAGGTAACGACTACTGCCGATAGACCTTTTCGCATGTAAGTTGCCAACATACAAGAGAGCATCAATGCGTCGGTAGTATGACATTTTCTAGGGACCCCTCGGCATACCCTTGCTTTACTGATATACTATCGATGACACAATATATATTGATTAAGATGAGAGGAAAGGGTTCACAAAAGGAAGCGAGATTAAATCGATTAAAACTTGAGATCATAGAATATGTCGGCGATTCACCAGGATGTTGTGCAGCTGATATTGTTAGTTTCCTTTCAAATGAAAGAAGAATGAGAAACCATGGATTAACCACTCGTAAAATTGGCCTATTCATACCAAGATATTTGGCCAATATCGTCGGATTCAAGTTGGACAATAGTACAGGCAAGAGAATCTATCATTTGGCGGCTGCTTGAATACCAAGTTCTTTGAAGATTAACCCTTAGGGCTGCTTATGCAATGGCCTGATGTTACTACGGCCAAGGTACTTTTTCCAAGTCTTGATGAGTCGGAAAAAACAACTCCATTCTTTTCCCAATACCAGCCGGTTTGGCATATTCTTGAACCGAGTGGAGAACTCTGTTTGAAAACTCAATTACTAGAGTTACTAAGCCGTTGTAATGAGCAGGAGAGCCTTGATTTGAACGAATGTCTGGCTACATTTGATGATTCTAACGGTATGATTTTCATTGAACCAAGCGCTATTATTGAATCTGGAACTCATATAATTGGCCCTTGCTATATCGGGGCCAATGTGCAAATCCGTCATGGTGCTTACATTCGACAAAACTCATGGATTTGCCGCGATGCAGTTGTTGGACATTGTTCTGAAGTAAAACATTCAATTCTATTACCTGGCGCTAAGGCACCACATTTCAATTATGTTGGAGATTCAATTCTAGGTGGCTCTGTTAATTTGGGTGCTGGTGTAAAACTAAGCAACCTTAGAAATGATGGTGGTGAAGTGTTCACTCGATTAAACGGTGAAAGAAAAGGAACTGGATTGCGAAAGTTCGGTGCTATTTTAGGCGAAGGTTGCCAACTTGGATGCAATAGTGTGACCAATCCAGGTGTTGTGCTGGGACCAAATAGTATGGTCGCTGCTAATTCAACAATTACAGGAATCCACCAAACTGCAAAGCATTCCTGAATCTATGAACAATATTTGGTGATTCTATGGCAAAAGTCAGGCGATTATTCGGAACCGATGGCATCCGCGGAAAGTTTGTTGCTCCAAGTTCATCGGAAAAACTGGCCATTGCTGCCCTTCATGATGAGAGAGTAATCTGTTCAACATTGATGAGATTGGTTGGCGAATCACTAGCAAGAATTAGCGATACGATGCCTGGTCAAGGAGCAAATGTAGTAATTGGCTGGGACCAACGCCCTTGTAATGAAGAGTTAGTTGCAAGTTTGACACTCGGTCTGCGTCTTGCTGGTTGTTCAGTAACTCATATCGGTATTTGTTCAACCCCATTCCTACATTATTCAATTCTACAAAACAATGCAAGAATGGGTTGTATGATAACTGCATCTCATAACCCAGTATCTGATTCAGGAGTCAAAGTATTTGATAATCAAGGATACAAAACAAGTCCACAAGTAGAGGATGAAATAACGCTAATCGCAGAGGCATTAGCGCAAGAAGAAAGAGAAATTGACGATATAGACCGAGAAAACTTCTCTAATGCTGATGTCGATCTAAGCGATGCTGGAAATTGGGCTCAACAGCAACACCCACTATGGCTTTCTAAGCGGATGCAAGGATGGAGTGATTTTGGTCAGTCTCTATCCCATGCTAATATCGCTGAGCCTTTGCTATTAGATTGTTCAAAGGGGGCGCCATCAACTTGGCTTGCAACATGGCTAGGTGAATGTGGAATCAATAGCAAAGAAGTAAGTCAAGATGCAACTGCAATGAATGATGGTTGTGGTGCTGGAGAATTATCACCAACCGATACTTGGACAATCGATGAAGCCAGTAATGAATCTCACCTACTGCTAAGAAATGTCCAACATGCTCCTGTAGGAACTATTGTTGGCGCAGCGTTGGACGGCGATGGTGATAGATGTTTGATTATTGAAGCAACTGAAACAGGCTACAAAGTTGTAGATGGTGATGCCATTGCAGATTTGTTGCTAAAGGCTGCTGCACGTAATAATCCAAATTGTAAATGGCATCTAGCAGCAAGTATTGAATCCGATTTAGCATTGCTGAGCAATCCTTGTTCAGGATTAGAAATTAAAACCAGCGAAACTGCCGTAGGAGACCGCTGGCTTAGTGTTGAATTACGCAACGATGGCTTACTAGGGGAGAATATGCCGAAATTATTCGGTGTAGAGGATTCGGGTCATGTTGTATTACCTAGCCCTCATCCACTTTTAGAACATCATTGGTCGCTAGTTGGAGATGGCGCGGCTACACTGGTTTCATATTTATTGGCAAAATCTTGTGTTGGAAATGATGAGATGGTTAGAGGTTGGAAAAAGCGCATCTCTGTCTCAAATATCGACCGAACTCTATGGGATGGCACAAATCAATTATCCGACACTATTGCTGATATTGCTTTCAAACAATTGAATCAACTCGGTGAATTAACCCATTGGAATAGACATGGTTTAGCAGGTGAAGAAAACCTAATGTTAATCGAAGCTTCATTGAACGATTGCCCTCTTTCTCTTGGGATTCGTAATTCTGGAACTCAGGCTAAAATTAGTATTTCATTACGATTGGGAATCGGCTTAGATCATACAGGAATGGAAACAATCCTCGATCAAATAGCCAGTGTTCTTGCCGCCAATATGCGCTTGTGAAATCAATCTTCAGCAAGCGCCCCTTCATATGTTTGAGTTAGGTATGTAACAGTTCCAAGCAATACTGCTGAACCAAACAGTACGATGAGAATCGCTCCGATTCCAGCCCCTGAAATGAAAAATACTCCTCCGAATAATATTCCGAGAACTAAATCTACAGCGCCAATGACTCTCCAACCTTTTCTTAAAGTTAGGATTCCACTTACCCATGCTACAGTACTGAGGCATAATGCTGCAGTTATGATGAATAGTAAACTGCCCATTGCAAACACTGCTGGTAAAATTAGCAGATGGCTTGCCCAAAGTCCTGATGTAAGCCAAAGTCCTTGGCGAGAAACAACCGACCACACTGAGAAAGCAATCGAAAATATTCCAAATGTTAAGGCGATATCCGATAGGTCAAATTGGGTTGATTGTGAAAGTAATTGTGGTAACCAAAACAGAGTAGCAAACAGCATCAATGGAGCCATTAGCCACGCGATTAAAGCGGCTGCAGGTTGGGTCCAATTTACTCCTCTACGAATTGTAAATATTACCGCTATAATCCCCGCTGGTCCGAACGATAGTAATGAGGCCATCATTACCCAAGCACTACGTCCTGCTGCACCTCTATGGTCTGGAAGTTGTCGCGATAGGCGTTGTGCTTCTACCCAGTCGAACAATACCACCGCTACTAAAATTAAAACTTCTAGTATCAGTAATGGGATTGTCCAAGACATTACTCCCGAGTAAGCAAACGGATCGGTTTGGAATGGAATTGGTACCTCTCCACCAACTAATAACGCTAAGATTCTGTCGAATGCGAAAAGGTAAATCACACCTTCCAATGCATTTGGGATGCGAACACCGAGGTCGTTTCTTCCCATTAGACCAACTCCTGCGAGTACTGCTAATCCAAAAAATAACAACAATAGGTGATAGGTTTCCTCAAGGGTCACCACCGATTGAGAAACTCTTCCCGCAATATGAACCAGTACCAAACCGGCCATTGAGATAGCCACAGGTAATTCAATTCCCATCAGGTCAGGAAGTCGTAATCCGATTTGATTGGCTCTTAGGCGTGATAATGTAATGAATAAAATTGATACTGCTACGCTGAATCCTAAGGCGAGGAAGCCACTGGCAGTGGCAAAGGAGAACCATGTTGAGGCCAATATTGTGACTGCTAAGAAAACCATCACAATGGTTGGCCGATGATGAATATCTCCGACTTCCAAATCATATTTTCCGATAGAACCCGAGCGCTTAGAACGCTTGCGTTGCTTTTCCATCAGCTCTAACATTTGAGTATCTATCATTCGCAAATTGGACTTGTTATCCAATTGCTTTTGCGGGGAGGAATCTGATTGTGGCTGAGCAGTTATTTCCAATAATTGCTGTATCCGTTGCTGTTTAAGTTCAATTTCTGCCATTCTGTCTTCTTTTCGGGCCAGTGCTCGCAAACCGGAACGAACTTCACCTTGGAAGGCAAGATAAGCACCGGAACCCATGAAAGCCAAAAGGGTCAGAATATCTACTATTGCAACCTCTTCAGCCTTTCCTGCAAGACCCATCATTATTATCAATGAAATCGCTGCCAAAGCCGGTGGCAACATCTTCTCGACCTTGGCTGCTCTTCGTAAGTATAGTACCAACCCAACATAGGAAACGAATACCAATATCAACAGGTTATTTGTTGGATCTGGTAACATTTCCATTCCGGCTAAGGTTTGTTGATTTAGAGGTTTCAAAGCAATGATGATGAATAGTCCTGCTAGAAGTCCCATCATCAAAGAAAGTAATTGCCCTGGCAAAGCTTCAGCCTTTTCTATTTCCGCTAAATGGACATTTTGTTCGCGTAAGTTATCACCATGAAGAAGTAAAAGGAGACTGGCTATTACGAGGAAGACTGCGAAAATTCCTCCCATCCCAAACGAGTAAGAGAGAATGATAGCAAAAACACCCCACATTGTCATCAGGGTGCGTGGTTTTCCATCGTGTTTGCCAATGAAAACCATGTATGAATGCGATATTATCAAGGCACCCAATGTCCAAAGCATTCCGACTGCGGGTAATGCACCTGGCCTTGCGATCGCCCAAACTGTAAGTACACTGAGCATGAAACTCATGTTCCATAATTTGAGTAATCCAGAATCTCTCATTCTGGCTCCTATTTCGGATAATCCGAGTAAGCGCGCAGCGAGGTTTATTCCGATTCCGCCTTGTTTAACATTAACAGAAACTTGCTGGAAAACGAGAATACCCATCCAGATTGCTAAGTCCCATTGTTCAATACTAATCGGAATAAAATCAGAAGATATTAGGCGGTTCTCGGCATCTGTAGCGAATATTAACAACCACATCCAAGGCGCTAAAACCGCAACTCCTGCTATTGAAGGAGAATCTCTTTTGAGGGCTAAAAATGCTAATCCACCCCAAACAAAACCTTGTGAAACCAGTAGAGTTCTAGCACCTTTGCCAGCATCATCTGCTGGAATTAGCAGGGTTAGAAGAATTACAATAGCGATTCCGCCCATCCACAATACATGGTCTGAAACAACGGTTTGATTTTTCAACAAAACAATACTGGTAAGTATCGAAGTAAATACTGCATAGAGAGTATATGGTTGCAAGTCCAATGGTAATTCCGTAGCAAAGGTGCTGGTTGTGAGTAGCGCCAGCATAGCGAGAAGTAAAGGCGCTGGCAGGATTACATAGGGGACGATTTGTGACCACTCTACACCTCTGACGATTAGATATGATGCGGTAAATGCAGTGATTAGTAAAACCAATTGGGCGATTGCATAACCGGTTTCTAAACGATGTGCTGCAATCGCCAATAATGCTCCAAACATACCTAGGCTAACCGAAACTGCCCACAATCCTGGCTTACCTAATCCAAGGGCGTTCAAGCCATCTGAAAACCAATTGTCCGCTTTGACGAAATGTGCTGCCATAGCGGCATTTGTTCCAGTCACTCCGGCCATTAACAGGAATAAAAGTAAGTCGTCATTAAACGAAACAATCTCTAATCCAAACAGATTCCAACCACTTGACATCGCGTGAACTCCAATCCATAAATAGGATACTGCAATACCTAAAGAGGCTAGGTTACCAGACTTCCTCGATATCGCTAGAATGTGGAAAATTAAAGTTCCTAAGCCTATCATTGCTGCAATACCGATCTCACCGTATAGAGCGCCGGTTGCGCTTCCAACCACCAATAGGACAAGGGTTGCTTGGGCTGCTATTGCATCTTCATTGTGACGTTGGGCAATCACAATATTGAATCCAACTAATACCAAAAGAGACATTCCTAATGTTTGAGAAGCCCCAATGGGTGAGGAATCAAACCAGCCCCAGTGCCAAGCGTCTATTGCTAATCCATACAATAATTTCATCGAAATTATCACCCAAGTAACACCGAGTAATCTCATGTTCTTTTTGGGAATCCAATTTTCACCACAAATTAATCCGAATATAGCCATCGATACTAGGCCGATTAAACTTAGAACCGGAGGTATTGCTGGATTGGTTCCAATCAAAGTTCCTATCATCGTCCAGATGACGATCATTGCAACCATCATGCCCTTGCTAAGTTGTTTTTCACCGTGTACTGCCATATCAGTAACGCTATCAAGGTCACTCGGTTCAGCAACAGTTCCGTCTTTTTGAATTTGATCCGGCTGATTAGAAAGTGAGTCGTTACGGCTGAAAATCTCAGTCACTTGGCCAACCGCAATATCTTCTTCAACCATCTCTTTGGCTTGGACAGCCGGTTCGGATTGGGCTAAAGTCGCTGGAGAAGTTTTCGCTTCATCATTGGAGACCATGAACGAAGAGATATCCAATCCTTTTACTCGGTTGAAATCTTTCTTGCGCAGTACTTCATCGCGATTAGAATGAACTGGCGGGTTGCTGTTGTCCCCCTCACCCTCTTCACTCATGGCGCTGCCATGAACGGGCTCCCTCCTTCAACTCTTGTGAGGCACTTGTAGCATTACTTCCGGTTCATCTTTCCACGATTATTCTCATCAAAATGACCCAAAGGGACAAAGAGGGCCGGCAGAAGGCTTGCTCATGGCAGGCACCATCGGGACTCCCTCGGGAGACCTCTCGCAAAACGGGATTAGCCCCTCCGGATTAGTCCACTGGAACCTCGAAGCAAAAGCCCTAATTGAGATTGCATCTCAACGCGGTGAAGGGGTTTACAGTGCTAATAAGGCATTCGTTACCGAAACTGGAGAAAGAACAGGACGTTCTCCAAATGACAAATTTATCGTCGATGAACCTTCTACTAGTGATGATGTAAACTGGGGCGATGTCAACATTTCTTGTGATGAAGACACATTCCAAAGAATGCGCGCAAAAGTGATTGAATATTTATCTGCACAAGAAGGCCTTTTTGTTCAAGACCTATATTGTGGTGCAGACTTTTCAGAGGCTTTACCAATCCGAGTTATCAATCAAACTGCATGGCACAATGCATTTGCCCGTAATATGTTCATCCGCCCTAATGAGCAACAACTCGAGAATCACCAACCTCAGTTCACTGTATTCCATGCACCTCATTTTGAGGCGGATGCTGAAAAAGATGGTTTGAATTCACAATGCTTTGTAATTGTCAATTATGCAGCAAAGGAAGTCATCATCGGTGGAACACGATATGCTGGAGAGGTAAAGAAATCTATTTTCTCAGTAATGAATCTAATTCTTCCTAAGAAGGGAATCTTACCTATGCACTGCTCTGCAAATACAACAGGTGACAATACTGCAATTTTCTTTGGACTTTCTGGCACTGGAAAAACAACTCTTTCAGCAGATCCGAAGCGCGCCCTTATCGGAGATGATGAACATGGCTGGGGAAGCAATGGTGTGTTCAATTTTGAAGGCGGCTGTTATGCTAAACTAATCGATTTGTCCGCTGAAGACGAACCTGCAATCTTTGAAACAACTCGCAAATTTGGTAGTGTTTTAGAAAATGTTGTTTTGGATGAGAATGGAATCCCTGATTTCGCAGACACCTCAAAAACTCAAAACACTCGTGGCTCATATCCGATTGAGTTTATTGAAAATAGAACTGCTGACTCCAAGGGCGGTCATCCACAAAATGTGATTTTCTTAACCTGTGATGCTTTTGGAGTATTACCTCCGATTTCTCGTTTAACACCTGCACAAGCAGCATACCACTTCATCTCGGGATATACAGCAAAGGTTGCTGGTACTGAGATGGGAGTAAAAGAACCACAAGCAACATTTTCTGCTTGTTTCGGAGAACCATTCATGCCAATGCACCCGGGAGTTTATGCCGATTTACTATCTCTGAAAATGGCTGAGCATGGAGCAAATGCATGGTTGATCAACACGGGATGGTCAGGTGGAGCATACGGCGTCGGTAATAGAATGAAGATTCGCTATACTAGAGCAATGCTCAATGCTGCTTTAGACGGAGAGTTGGATGATGTTGCATATGTCGTTGATTCACGTTTCGGCTTTGAAGTTCCACAGAGTTGTCCAAACGTACCGGATGAGATTCTTCAACCAAGAAATACTTGGGCAGATAAGGCTGATTTTGATGCTACTGCGGACAAATTAGCAAATATGTTCTTGGCTAACTTTGGCCGATATGAAGGCGGGGTTTCCGCTGCTGTCAATTCTGCTGCTCCAACCCCTCAAGATTGATAATTAGTTTCAGAATTTTATTCTTGGGCTGACATTTTGGGTTACTTTTTACAAAATCTTGGCGAAGAAGGTTTGATAACCCACCGGAGTGAGCAAAGTTAGATGGACTACAGACGCTTATTGGCTCTCCTTGCAACTTTGCTGATGGTTTCTACTGTTATTTCGCCGGTAATGGCTGAAATGGAAACAATAAATCCACAACCGATTACCCAGCAACAGGGATTGCAGCAAATAGAATCCAAGGCAATGATAGTTGGACAGGAAACCGTTGCCACTACTTTGAATGAAATCACTCCTCGTAGCAATACCAATACCGCTGGAAGAGCAGTTTGCCCCATAGTCCAAACAGATGCTGGAGCGAATGGAGATGCAGGTAACTCAGCAAATACTTCACGAAGTTTAGGAACAAACCCTAACTCTGGACAAACGGGCCAACAAGGTTGTATGGATGCCAATGATGCAGATGATTGGTATGAGGTAACGATTACTTCTGGAAAGGATACCGACATTGAATTGGTCGTTCCCGCTGGTACTGATTTTGATCTGTACTTAGTTGATGGAGGAGGTAACATTGCCGATAGTTCTGTTGTCAGTGACCCATTAGAGAAGGTGACCACTATTGGAACTTCACTGTCGGGCATCGCTAGTACATTTTACATTCAGTTGTCAGTTTGGTCTGGTGATGGCCAATATACCCTACGCACTTGGACCAACGATACCCCACCAATGCCTGATTTGACCATTTCAAATGTTGTCAGCCCTAGTGCTGGTCAAGCTGGGCAAACTGTTGATGTCAATTACACCGTTTCCAATCAATGGAATACTTCGAGTGGTGCTTTTGAAAGTCAATTTATTCTTTCCTCCGACGAGGTATACAATTTTGGTGATGCCTTAATCTCACAATCTCAAAGTGAAGCAGACCTAACCGAAAATAGTAGCAGAAACGTGAATTCACAGGTAACTATTCCATCAGGCACCGCTAATGGAACATATTATTGGATCGTTTGGGCTGATGGATATGGTAATGTAAGTGAAAAGAGCGAAACCAATAACAACAATGTTTCCGCGAATCAAATGTTAATTGGTCAGTCTTGCCAAGATAGACATCCAAATGGATTGGATGATGCTGGGCTTGGTAGTGATGCACCTAACAATACAAGTTTGGTTGTCGCACCGCTAGGAAATAACGTCACTTCACAGTACACTGGATGTATTGACGGTCTTGATGCCAACGATGTTTTCTCGTTTGATGTGCCGGCAAACCATTCAATAGAAATTGAAATTACTCGTCATAAAAGCTCAACGCTCAATGCTGAATTAACCTTGGGAAATAATTTTGTTGACTTTGGATTCGGGTGGGGTAGTAATACTCTAAAGACAACAACGCTGGGAACCAGTTATGACGGAATTGGAGGTACTTATTTCGTCAACATGTCCAGTTCCGAAGACGCTGTTGATTGGACAATGTCTGTTTGGACCAACTACTCCGCTCCACAACCCGACCTGATTATCAGTGAGGTTACGGGGCTGCTTAGCGCGGCTGCTGGAGATACCGTTTCAATAGATTTAGTGGTCAACAATACTGGTACTTCCGGCGCTATATCGCCACTTGTTTCAGTGTTCTTATCGGTCGATGATGAATTTGCTGACCACGATATTGAAATCGGTAATTTGAGCGCTGGTTTTATTGATGTAAATCAATCGCAACTGCTACAAATCCAAGCCACGATACCGGCTGGACTACAAGGGGGAAATTATTCTCTAATCGCAGTAGTGGATTACGATGAACAAATTGTTGAGAAAAGTGAAGATAATAATATTAATTTTGCAATTGAACAATTATTAGTGGATACCATGGCAACTTCTTGTTCGAGTCAAGATGATGCTGCAAGTGGGAGTGACGCTGGTGCTGTTATGGCGGCTTCATATGATTTGGGAAGTGACACTTCAATCACAATAACAGGCTGTATTGACCTAGATGTTGATGATGAAGATTGGTATAAGATTACACTCACACCTGGCCTTAATCTAACTGTAACTATGATAAATGCACCAGATTCTGATTTCGATATATATCTAAGAGACGATGCTGGTGAGTGGTTTGATCGCCCCTATTTTGGTGGCGCTCTCGATGAAGAGGTTACAACTATTGGCAACCCTAACTTTGAAGGCAGTGGTGGTATTTTCTATATCAGCGTAGAAGTTTTCACTGGTGTAGGAATATATACACTGATTATTGAAACCGAAGGCGTTGACCCAGAAACATTCAGTTGCGGCCAGCAAAATGATCTCAATTTAGGCCAAGATGCGCCTGCTTCTTCTGGTATTGTTTTGGCTGATGACCCGACTATCAGTGGTCAAGGTTGTATGAGTGGTATGGATGAAGCGGATTCCTTTTCATTTACTATAACACAAAATTCCAACACAGAGGTTACATTCAATGCCAATTTGAATCTAGCATTTGTAGCTTGGATTGAAGATTCATCTGGAAATATTCTAAACCAAGTAGATAACACAACTTTTGGAACACTATTCACAACTATGGGTAGCGAAAACGAAGGGGTTCAACAGACCTACAAAATCATCGTTGAATCAAATGGTGATGTTGGATTATACAATATTACCATCACCGATAAAGGGTTTGCTCCTGCAGACCTAATCATCGATTCTTTAATTTGTCCAATCGGCCATACAAGCGGTAGTGAAGTTCAATTTTCATGGCAGATGACCAACTTGGGAGGGCCTGTTAACGGTGCCTCAATTACCGTTCACTTGGACATGTTGAATGAAACTGGAGAAGATGTTATGCGCATGTTTACCTCAAGCGTTATAGTTTCAGGCCATTACAATAATACTGCATTTGATGCGCGTTCCGAATTCTTCAACACCCCTGACGAACTAACCACCGGAGTCTATTCTTGTCGTTTAACAATAGATGTTAATGATTCGGTTATAGAAAGTAATGAATCTAACAATGTCTTTATGGGAAATACATTCTTCATCCAAAATGAAGAAGAATTATGGGCTAATGATGTAGACAGAGATGGATACAATACAACCGATACAGGTGATGGTTTAGTCGATGACTGTCCAACATCATATGGAGAATCAATTGTTGATAGATATGGATGTGCTGATGTTGATGGTGATGGTGTATCAAATCTCAATGACCTTTGGCCATTGGATGCTAGTCAGGCATTTGATAGCGATGGGGATAGTTATGGCGACAATACGCAAGGTACTGATGGAGATTATTGCCCCGATGTGGCTGGTACTGCCAATGGTGATGGTGGACAAGGCTGTCCGGTTGCCATATTGGATAGTGATTCTGATGGAGTCATAGACCAAGACGACCTTTGTCCAGGCACCATATCCGGAACTACTGTTGATGAAGATGGTTGTGAAATTGATGATTCTACAACTAATAATACCACTAATGGAACTGACGATCAAAATACCAATATTACTGATAACGGCACAATAAATCAGGACAATAATGGAACTGGTGGGGTCGATGATAAGGTTGATACTGGTGAAGGAGATGCTGCTTCAAGTTCAATTTTAGGCCTATCACCTACAATTTTCGGAGGATTAGTTGGCATAGTGGTGATATTATTGCTAATACTTGGATTTACGATGCGTGGTGGAAATAAAAATGCAAGTGATGAAAGTTATGTCAATTCACAATTTGCAGCACAGGACTTGGCATATTCTGGCTATGGCCAACAACAGCAAGTCGCAGCACAAGCCCCTGTAGTTGCCCTAGACCCTTCCATTACAGCAGAACAATTAGCATATGAGCAGCAATTGACCACCGCTGGATATCCTGCAGATTACGCACGTCAATATGCAGACCAGCACTTCCGACCTTGGCTAACTCAGAGATGAGAGTTATAGTTGAGCAAGGCAAATGCTCATGTGCTCGAGACCTTTGGAATCCTTTATGCAGTGCCTAATGGAGACTAGTGCAGGAAATATTACGATTGAACTTTACGATAAAGAAGCACCGGATACCGTTGCTAATTTCGTAAAATTAGTTAACATGAATTTCTATGATGGACTTCACTTTCATCGAGTTATTGAAAATTTTATGATTCAAGGCGGATGCCCACATTCCAAAGACCCAATGTCCCGCCGTGCTGGAACCGGAGGACCTGGTTGGCAAATCCCTTGTGAGAAAGGCGCTTTGAAACTAAAACACAACGTTCCTGGGATTTTTTCAATGGCAAACTCTGGACCAAATTCAGGTGGCTCTCAATTCTTTTTGACAACTGTCGACACCCCATGGCTAGATGGAAATCATGCTGTTTTCGGAAGGGTTGCTGAAGGAATGGATGTTGTTTCCGCAATTGAGAACTGCCGTAAAATGGCTGGCGACAGGCCTGCACAGCCACAACAAATAGTTCGCTGCTCAATCGTTGAGTGAGGCGTTTTCATTGGCCATCCTTGCACTACATGGTGGTGCGGGTGGTGATGGGCCTTGGCGTGGACTTACCGATTTAGATCCTAAACGGTTACAATGTTTAGAAAATATACTTTCTCTAATCGGTACTAAACTACAAAATGGTCAATTGAATGCATTAGATGCGGTTACTTTGGCCGTAGAAATGATGGAAGATGAAGAACTGTATAACGCGGGAAGAGGTTCTGTTATTGCTGCTGATGGTGGTGTGACAATGGATGCCAGTATTATGCGTGGCTGTGATGGTGCTGCTGGTTCTGTTGTAAATGTCAAAATAATAAGGAACCCGATTAGAGCTGCTAATTTGTTATTACATCAAGGCTGGCCAGTGATGCTAAATTCTGATGCTGCTGATATTTTTGCTATTGAAAACGGAGTCGAAGAAGTAGAACAGTCTTGGCTCATTACCGATTTACGTAAGGCTCAATGGCAAAAATGGAAAGATAGTAAAGGAAGTCCAGGCTCAACCGACGAGGATGATTCTGCAGTATTAGATCACGATATTGATTTAGAAACCCAAGATGGAATGGGAACTGTTGGTGCAGTTGCCCTAGATAGTCAAGGGCGACTTGCAGCAGCAACATCAACAGGTGGAATGACTGGAAAACCAAATGGTAGAATTGGTGATACTGCAATCATTGGTGCTGGAACTTGGTGCGATAATGATGTTGCAGTTTCTTGCACAGGCGTAGGTGAGGCTTTCATTCGCACATGCGCAGCACATGAAGTTTCAAATCAATTACAAAAATTAATTATTTGTGGTCAAGAAAATCCATTACTTAATGCTGCGAATAATGTTTTGAAATTAGTGGCACCTCTGGAAGGAAGAGGTGGTGTTATTGCAATTTCAAAACAAGGTGAAGTAGTGCTACCATTCCAGACCATGTTGATGTATCGTGGATACTTCAATAATGGAGAAATCAAAAGCGGAATCGGGCAAGAGGAATATGCGTTCACCCCTCAAAAATAATTTTTTGAAAGTTTAACTATTGTGATTATATTGTTAGTTTCTTCTCTCGCAGAGAGAAGCAAGCCCTAATGGACAACCACCATTACGGAAGGATATGGGCGAGATGCGTACCGAAGCCGATACCATGGGCGAGATGGAAGTTCCTGCTGACCGATACTATGGTTGTCAAACCGCAAGGTCTCTGATTAATTTCGACATTGGTGAAGACACAATGCCCCTCGCAGTTATCCGTGCTTTTGGAATTCTTAAACAGGCCGCTGCTAGGACAAACTTGGCATTAGGCCAACTTGAACCAGAGGTTGCAGATTTGATTATCGCTGCTGCTCAAGAAGTAATTGATGGCAAGTTAAACGACCATTTTCCTCTGCGCGTTTGGCAGACAGGAAGTGGCACCCAATCCAATATGAATGCCAATGAAGTAATCGCAAATAGAGCGATTGAAATGGCTGGTGGAACTCTCGGTTCCAAAACACCAGTTCATCCAAATGACCATGTCAATCGCGCTCAATCATCAAACGATACATTCCCTACAGCAATGCATATATCTGCTGCTGAAGCATTCACACACGAACTATTACCAAATGTTCGTTTACTAAGAAATGCATTGAATGAAAAAGCACAACAATGGGATGATATTGTCAAAATCGGAAGAACTCATTTGATGGATGCTGTTCCTTTGACACTCGGACAAGAAGTATCTGGATGGGTAGCGCAACTCGATGCAAATCTTCGCCGCTTGGACTTTGCAATGGATGACCTGTTTGAACTGGCATTGGGCGGTACTGCGGTTGGAACTGGACTAAACACCCATCCTCTATTCGCTCAGATGGTTGCTGATGAAATTGCAAATATTACTGGATTGACTTTCTGTAGTGCTGAAAACAAATTCGCTCAACTTGCAGCCCATGATGCGATCGTTGCTGCTTCAGGAGCGCTCAACACTTTGGCTGTTTCATTGATGAAGATAGCCAATGACGTCCGTTGGCTTGGCTCAGGTCCACGTTGTGGACTTGGGGAACTGGCATTACCTGCTAATGAGCCTGGCTCCTCTATCATGCCTGGAAAGGTCAACCCAACACAAGCTGAAGCGTTGACGATGGTCTGTGCTCAAGTGATGGGTAACCACACTGCAATCACAATCGGTGGAAGTCAAGGTAATTTCGAATTAAACGTGTACAAGCCGATGATGATTCACAATTTATTGCACTCTGCTAGAATCTTATCCGATTCATGCCGAGCATTTACTACAAAGTGTGTTGAAGGTATGGAACCTGTAAGAGAAAACATTACTGCCCATTTAGAAAATTCATTGATGTTGGTTACTGCTCTAAATAATCACATTGGATATGACAAGTCTTCAAAGATTGCAAAGTTAGCACATGAAAAGGGGACTACTCTAAGATCTGCTGCCCTCGAATTAGGATATCTCACCGATGAAGAGTTTGATGCATGGGTTCGCCCAGAACAAATGACTGGACCTAAAGCGTGATTCACTTATCTCTTAGCGCTCTTAGTTTTGCTTGCAGTGCACTTTTTCGTGAATCAATAGATGGTTGTTGAGCTGGTAAATCTTCACTAATGCGCCTAGTAAGTAATTCACTCTGCCACAGAAGAACCTGTCCGTCATCATAACCAATAGCAAGGGTTTGGCTATTTCCTTGCATCGCCTTAATTTGAGATGATTGCATATTTGCCAATATTTCTCCTGTCAGAGAGTTGCGAACTTCAAGATAGCCCACCAGGCCATCCCATCTTGCAGTCCAATGGCTACTTTCTTGACCGATAATGCATCCTTCTGCTTGCTCAACGATTGGATGACCTTGATTCGACCACATGATTTTACCATTTGCATCGTATGCGGCTATTTTACCACCATCCAAAGCGCATACAAAGCCATGCGAAGTGCATGATATGCTTTCAATACCCCGTTCTTGCTCGATGATTAACTTGCCTTTTCCACTAGAGATGGTACCATCTGCATGGCCGAATAATTGCTTTGTTAGCCCATTAACTCCGCACATCACTGGTGATTCGGATGCTAATTGCTTGTATTCGATGCTGCCATCTTGGCCAATAACTCCCAATCCACATTGTGGTCGCCCTAAGCCAATAACAAGTTCATCTTTTGTTGAAAATATAGTCCAAGGTCGCTCAGACATTCGCGATACCCATTGTAATTCTCCTGTAAAGGAATAGCACCAAACTGCAGATTCAAGGAAATCGTTATGCTCGATATCATAGACAGATGATACGACCATTACTTGTCCGTTATGAATTGTAAGTTCATCCGCAGATCCTTCAAGGGCATGCGACCATAATTGCTCTCCACTAGAATATGAGAATGCACTAACGTGCAAACCACAAGTTGCGAATAAGTAATCATCTTGCCTTGCAAAATCACTGACCCTATCTCCTGCTTCTATTGTCCAGATAGCATCGCCCTGCGAATTCCACATTCGCATTCGGCCATCCCAGCCACCGGCGATCAAATCACCTTGTTGTGATTGAAATAATGATGAAACACATTGGCCTAGAGAGCGCACCATCCATGCTGCTGCCTCAAGGTCCATGTTACCTGCAGCGGGCATTAGCGCATAAGTAACTCGCTACTAATGCGTCAATCCATTCCCAATCATCAATCGGTCAGGGGAATAGTTCTCTTGGGAATTGCGAATGTTAAGGCAAATGCTACCAGACCGAATAAACAGGCCGAATAATAATGCCCCATTGTGAAAATTGCCAGCGATGCTGCTGTCCTTAGAACTGCGACTGAACCAGATTGAAGAGACCATATGGAAAAACCTGCTGCGATTAATGAAAGCCCCATGAATGCAAAACCGATCATGATGTAAGTTCCCGCTGCGCTTGAATCCATTAATGGGTGTTCCATTTGTGAAGGGGTTAAATCAATCAGTCTTATTTCACAATCACTTTGATTGTTTGAACATGGTTGGGCGGCAAATTTACTTTGGCTCGGAACAGTGAAATCGATTGATGTAAAACCAATTGGTTCTATCATCGCCGGTGGAGAGAGGATAACTCGATTTGAAAGAACATCCCGATAACCATCTCTCTCGGTAATAATATCCACTCTGGCCAAACCTGGGTCCAAATATTCCATCAAGAATTTGCCATTTTCATCACTTTGGGTTTCATTTGATTTCCAAGTAATTCCCGAATCCCATGAAACATGAATTGTGGCATTGGCTAATGGATCGCCCTTATCATCGTAAATTGTACCTTGGAATACCGCTGACTCATTAGGCGCTCCCATGCTCATTCTGTAGACAAACTCGTCTGGACGAATCAAACCAGAATCTGGTGAAGCATAATCAAGTCCGTTGAGGAATCCAAACATACAGATGAATAAAATGAATATTGCTATCGCTTTACCCATTCTGTGCATATTGGGGTCTTGTATGGTCAGTATCGTTGAAGATGAGGAGAAAGTCATAGCTCCAGTCGCTTCTGATAACCCGGTTAAATCATCGATATAATCCGCTTTAGATTCAACTGGTTCGAAGGCGACATCAAGATCTTCGCCCTCTGCCATAAATCAACTTATGATAGCCTACTTGATAACAATTCGCGCACCAGATTTGGCCAATAACTTAGAAATTTCAGCCTCAGATACCCAAATAGTCATATCAACACTACCATCTTCCAATAATAAATAATCTGTTACCAAACCTGCATTGTGCAAGTCGGAAACATAACCTGCAACCGCGCGCTCGGTAGCATAGTTTTCTGGCGGTAATATCTGTAAATGCAGTGGTGGGCCAAATAAATAAAATAAAATTCTGTCCTTTAAGTTCTGCATTCCTTTACCGCTATGGCTGGAGATTAGAATTGGCTCAGGTAATGCTAATGCCGCTACTGTTGCCTTTGCCTCCTCAAGTTGCTGGGGTGTGGCCTTGTCTATTTTTGTCAATACAACCATTATCTGCTGTTTGACAGACATCTCATCATTTCGCCAAGGGAAGTCGTCGTCTAGTTCTTCACCGAATAATCTTTCAAACACTTCACGACGACTTGTGAATAGTTTTCTTTCCAGTTCAAGAGGAGTGTCGCTAGCATCGGCTAATATTAGCAATAATTCACATTCCAATGCTTCGGAAAGCGTTGCTCGGAATGCTTCTAAAGTTGCATTAGGTAATTCATCGATAAAACCGATCGTATCTGCCAATAGTACTCTTGGACTTGCCTCAAGTCTGCCGACTGTAGTTTCGAGAGTTGAGAATAATTTATCCTCTATCAATACTTCTTTTCCAGATAGTGCGAGGAATAATGATGACTTACCAGCATTGGTATATCCTGCAATTCCAACGGTTTGAGCACCGCTTCGAGTCCGTTGTCTTCTACGCTCTGATTGTGCGTTTGCATGACGCTGTTGGCGCTTGGCTAAACTTGCGATTTCTCTGTTTAGATTCTCCATTACCGCCTGAAGGGCTGTGGCACCACTAGAACCATATCCGGCTCTTTCACCAGTGGTTTGTAAATTGACTAATTCTCTTAGGACTGTTCTATCAGATTGCAATTGTGCAATTCTTACTTGAGTTCGTGCTTCCATTGAGGATGCGTGGGATGTGAAAAGAGATAGTAACAGTCTGACTCTGTCCCATACCTCTACCTTTACCGCATCGCTTACCGCAACTAATTGTCTTGCTGCTGCATTATTGTGAATTAATACAAGGTCAACTGATTTCCATGGATGGCCATCGACTGTTGCTGCCAATTCATCAGCAACATCTTGCAATCTACCTTTTCCAAAATAGCCACGTGGGTCTTCCTTACCGCTTTGATTTAATCGTTCTACGATTTCAATTCCCATAGTCGCTACAAGTGCTTCGAATTCGTCACTATTCTCTCCATCCCTAATCATAAGGATGGCTTTGCGGCCTTGATGATTTGTTCTTGCCTCGCCTAATGTGACGCCACCAGCTCCGGCGAGCAGGGGAATGTCATTCTTTGTCGGCTCCCCCATGGTTAGGCCTTGGGCCATCCTCATAAGAGCCCGCCCCCAGCATCTGTTCATGGGCGAGATGCACCATGCAACCATTGAATGGCAAGGCGATGTCGCTCTTGCCACCACATTTCTCGCCGCTGCTTCAAGGCCAAATTGTAAGGCACAAATGAGCGAGGCGGGCGGGGTTGCAAAATTAGAGGTCACCGTCAGTAATTCAGATTTACAAACCCTGAGAGATATTGTTGATGAATTGCTCATCGCTCTAGCCGATATTGAAGAAAAATAGCGTTGAGATGAGAGTGATGGTAGTAAATGAGTCTATTAAATCGAGGTTAGTAAACTCAAGAAGCATCCATATCCTTGGCGCAGGACTGAATAAAGAGCGAACTGCACATACAGCTGTTGGGGAATTGTCTCAAAGAGGATGGCGAGTTGTTCCAATCCATCCTCGTGATGCTGGGGCTACGATATCAGGGATTCCAATTAGACCCAATATTGAGAAAGGTGTGGAACTAGAGGTTGTAGTTGTTTTTCTTGCCCCAGAACGTGCCCGTAATGAAGTTAAGAAATTACTTCTCAGGGAATTAGAAACACCGCCAATAGTTTGGTTTCAACCTGGAGCTGAAGATGAAACCGCTATTTCTTGGTTGAATG